>Ga0065711_1029468_pt1 | contig 36084 bp, 16 predicted proteins | sample Hoacrofraction12_FD_59098 | JGI IMG/M metagenome (GOLD analysis project Ga0065711, IMG submission 59098) | Hoatzin crop microbial communities from Cojedes, Venezuela - Epithelial fraction 12 v2 (version 2) | ecosystem: Host-associated > Birds > Digestive system > Esophagus > Crop | place...
GAACATGAGGAAGAACTTCTTCCCTCTGAGGGTGACGGAGCCCTGGCACAGGCTGCCCAGGGAGGTTGTGGAGTCTCCTTCTCTGGAGATATTCAAAACCCACCTGGACAAGGTCCTCTGCAGCCTGCTCTGGGTGACCCTGCTTCAGCAGGGGGTTGGACTAGATGACCCACAGAGGTCCCTTCCAACCCCGAACATTCTGTGATATCTGTGATTCTGTGAACCTTCGAGTTTCACGGGATATTGGTGACCTGTATTCTCTGCTTCCTCCATTTCCCTAAGCTAATTGTCAGGCAAGCTGTATTTAAATTTCACATGCTCTGTAGGGTTCGGTGTTCTTGGGAGCTGCTTTGACGGGAATTATGCGATAAAACCAGGGGGAAAAGGTAAGTTTTATCTGGGAGATGGCTTTTACTAACTGTTCTAATTTCCTGCAGATACATATTTTATCTGGTCGGTGGCTACAAATATAATTTCCTAACTAGGAAATCTCATGAAATTTTAGACATCCATGCATAGCCCTATTCACTCATTCATTTATAGCAAAAAGTAGACTTCAAGAAACCTGGAAGATTCACTGTGGAGAACCCTTCCTGTGTTGCTGCTGGGTCTAGGCATCATTTAGAAGGTTGTTCCCGTTCTGGTTGATGTGATTTTTTTACTACTATTTTCTGTTCCTAACACCAGTCTCCCAAATCCAATACAGAAAGCAAAGGCCATGCTGCAGTTCTGCCAGCACCAGGGACGGTTTGCAGTGTGCTTGTCAGAGGGCATTGCCTGACCATGCCCTGGCCTCCATAGGTGAAATTCTCGACATAGCATGCATATTTGCTTATATGGTACAATTAAAGAGAAAAATGGAATTTGTTATAAGATTGAAGTCTTCTCTAATTGTATTTATAATCGTAAGATTGGTGACATTTACCTTTCACCGTGTCATTTTATTTTTCATTTTGTGCTTCAAGGCAGTGTTCTCCAAACTCAGTGCTGCTTAAAAATGCTTAATCAAATAAAAATGCTTATTTTCCATCAGTGGATTTATAGCTACAGTCATGACAGATTAAAGAAAATAAAAATTAAACAGCTTTGTGACAGAAATGAAGAAATATTCCCAATCACTGTATGCATTTTAAAGTTCAGTGTGTTAAAAATACAGTGAATTTATCTATGCGCAACATGAGTTCTTTACGAGAATATGCAATTACTCTATGTTGAATGCCAAACTCAGAATCTCAAAAACAAGCTGAAAGAATTGGGCCTTTTGTCTCCCAAATGGAGACAGCTGAGACTGCTTAACCTTTATGGCTTTCAGTCAAGGGGCAGGGCTTTAAAACAGTGAGGTGACCGGCTTGGGTGGGGATAAGTAGTTAGGTGAGGGGTTAAGTAACTCAGTGTTAGTGTGAAAGAATAGGTGGGCAGAGAGACTTGAAAGGAGGTGGGAGTTTAAGCTGAAGGGAAAATAGAGTGGGTCTCATTTTGTGTTGGGAGTAGATGTAAAGAAATAATATAAAGAAGCTCCCTGGTTTTGAGTAGAAGCCTCAGGTAGGTGATATGATCTTAGTCTTTCACTTAAACCCACAAGTTCTCAATGCTCATGGGGAGGCTGTGGTACACCCTAATATTTATTGCAGCCAGGGATGTAAAAATTGAGTGGTGGGTGAACCCACTCTGTGATGGTGCATCTTCTTGTTTCATCAAGTGTGTGTCCTTGATAATAGAACTGTGCATCTAGCTTGTAAAAAGCAATGGTCTCTCAGCAATAATGAACCTAAGGACCTGAGAGTGTAAGGCAGTTTAGCTGCAAAATCTCAGTCCCATGAAGTGAATGCCCTGCATGGAAATATGTATGGGAAATTTTTCAGAGAAACAGGGGAAACTGAAGAACATACATGCACTGTGTTGATAAAGTCAAGCAGCTCACCTGAATTACAGCAGCTGCTGTTGTGGCTGTGCAGTATTGCCTGTGGTAGAGAAGGTCTTGATGAAACCTTATGAAAACTGCTTTGTTACCGAATTTTCTAGCTGTGTGTTCAGGAGAAGGTGGAGCTGAGCACTCAGTTTGTATTTATAGATTTTTTTGTGTGTGTTGTGGCAATGTAGAGTCCTCCTCGTCTTCTGTAGCACATCAAATTAATTTTGTATGAGCCAAATTACACAGTTTTGAGGTTTTATACTCAATAGATTTATAAATTATTTTATATCAATGTGGGGCTTGGGAAATGAAAGCAAATATTTGCTATACCTAGCAAACAAGGTGATGCAAATACATCTCTGTCACTTGACAACGTATTTAAGGTCTAGACATGCTGCCTGACTGGTGTTTAGTAAAGACCCAGCTATGAACAGATGGATAGAGCACAGGTGTAAGAGCTAAAAAATCCTAGAGGTTTTTTTTTTTCCTGGTTTAAGACTTGTCAATTGTGTGAGCTCACTGCTTTGCACCTCAGCCTCACCACTTCTAAAAATACCTTAGTTTTGCTCAGTGCTCTGAGAAGGATGAAAACTAATGAGTATTTGTTATGAATGACTGATGAGTGACAGTATTTTTATTAGGAAAACTTGAAAAGAATCTTAATAAATATCATCCTTTTCAGTCCTTTTACCCTGTGATTTTCTCAGCTTTCTTGGATCACCGACTTCGTTATGTGACATTAGAGAACGCGTTCTAAAAACAACTGCTAATAAAACATGTGTATTCTGCTCCTACTGCTTCCATTTCTGTACCTCAAACAGAGTGCATTCCCATTCAGACTGAAACAAAGATTAATGAATATCTCGCTAATGTGCAGTGATCTGTTATGAGCATTGAACAACTTTATGTGCAATTATTTTTCTTCTATAAATAGCTAACATTTTCATAAATATGTGATGGCGGTGTGCAGTTTAAAAAATACCGAGCATGGATTTGAAACAGCTTCTGTGTTCCTGACTAAGAATAGCTGGATGTCCTTAACAGATCAGGGAAACATGGAATATGTCTAGCAGCACACCTGCTGCCCTGCCTTCTGCAGTTTAGGCCACACGTAAGTAGGATCCAAGGAGAGCATTTCAGAATAAAGAATGACTTGATATCTATGATTTCTTGCACCAAAATGAGTTGGACTTCTTTTTTTGTTTGCTTAAGAAAGTCTCCTGAGTTTCATGTTTTAGTGTTCCAAAAGTAGGGCTGCTAGGGAAAACTTTTTGCATCCTGCCAAAGAATTTGTGTACTTTATTGGGGTGAACCTGGGAACTTTCAAAGATACTGTGAAATAGGAAACAGCTTGGGAAAGCCATGGCCAGAGGAGATCCTGGTGCAATGACTGGGACTTCCAGGTTCAGGTACCTCCGCTCCTCCAATGCATCAGACAAGTGTTCAGCCACCAGATAGTCTATCACTGAAACTTTCTATAAATGTGGAAGTAACTTTTGTCCGAGCAGAGATGAGAATTATGGCCTCAAGTGGTGTCAGGGGAGGTTCAGATTGGATATTAGGAAAAATTTCTTTACTGAGAGAGCGGTCAGGCATTGGCACAGGCTGCCTTGGGCAGTGGTGAAGTCACCATCCCTGGAGGTGTTCAAAAAAAGCATGGATGTGGCACTTCAGGACATAGTTTAGTAGGCACGGTGATGCTGGGGTGATGGTTGGACTTGATGATCATAGAGGTCTTTTCCAACCCGAATGATTCTATGTTGTTTTTTGTTTTGTTTTCTGTCTCATGCATGCTCTTACTGCTTTTGTTCTATATGCTTAATTGGTGATAGAAAGCGCAAAAGTTTCAGAAGGAAATCTTGGGACAGGTTCTCTGATCTTCACATGGATGTGTATAGATTGGAAAGAAACCCATATAGTCAGCAACAGAGCTGACACAGTCAGTGGGATGCTATGCTGCCCTTTTAACAGAAAATTTCACATGATGCCAAAATCACTGCTTCACAAAACTTGCAACCAAAATAGCTAAAGAGGAATAATGTAACCAGAAAACAGAAGAAATGCCCTGCCCTGCCCTATCTACAGTTCCTTTTGATTTATTTTTCGTCAGCCTTGGAATTGTCCTTAGATTTTCAATTATTATTTACATACTGAGATGAGTGCTGCCTTTTTCAAGACATATTTAATAGCATGATGCTCAGATGGCAATTTATTTCCTGTTTACAGCTGTCTGATACTTGCAGATTAGATGTTCCAGCCTGAACTTTGAGTGTCAGAGTTTGGAGAGCATGTTTTGAACATACCCTGACGTATTTAATTGAGTTCAGCACATAGGACAGACTCAATTACTAGTTTAATTAAAAGAAAACAAAAAAAGGGAAAACCAACAATACCAGAAGGGATGTACTTTTGCATTCTAATTGAATAGTGCTACCGTGAATCCCAGTCCAAAGTGCTTCACTCCCCTCTTGTCACTGGGCAGGGATTGGGGGTTCCTGAGTCGTGTTGTGAATTCTGGTTTGAATCTGCCTGCCCAGGGCTGAAGGCAAGATTTCAGAGATGTTTAGACATGGGAAAAAAGCAATCAGAATTTTCAAAGGCATCTGCACAAGCAGTTCCCAGGGGTTTATCCTTTAGATTGCCCTGGGTTTCCTTGGGATTCGGGCACCATATGATCTGCTGTGCTGACTCTGTCTCTCCGTTAAGCTTTGACACGTAAGCACATCCCTTGCCAGGTACCATCAAGAAGCAGGCTATATCAAGCAATTACTGCTCGCTGAACACGGGAACACCTTTAAGGAATATAAAGTAGTATGTTTACTGCTCTTTTGGAATAAAAAGTGAAAAGACCAGGAACACATCTTATTAAACAAGGTAAGAAAGGAAATAACTGTTCTGTGTCAGGTGGTGTCTTGTACGTCCCGACCCAGGCTGTCTTCCACCTTGTCATGGAGAGCAGCAAGGACTTGGAGGGATTAGAGTAGTGCTGGAGATTGTAAGGTTATTCACTAGGGTTACGTCAGAGGAGGACAATTATGTTGAAACAAAGTGTGTGTGGGGGGAAAACCCTCAGTTAATCTGTGCTCCCTTCACCTCAGGCTGATTAGAGTAAATTAACTGCTATTGCAATTAATATGCAAAGTAGATATTAATTATTTTTCTGATGGCAAATAAAGTAATGTATAAATATGACAAAAATAGTCTTGAAATATATTTTGTTAATTATGCCTTTCATCTTGTAAAGCAAGCAAACAAACAGTCAGCCCCCTGCCCCGCCTCTCCAGAACCCAGGAGGCTGTTTTCTGCTCCCCTCCCCACTCGTGTCACTGTGTATCCATTTAGTTCTAAAATAAAGTGGTTAAACCTTCCTGACACGCAGCCACACCGTGATATGCTTTCAGACTTGAGGCATTGCCTACCAGAAAGGGAGTCTTCTCCTCAGACTCTGTCAGTGGCTCTAGTAACAGATCTCTCCGCTGATGAATCCTGCTCTGGCACGTGCAGCTCCCCTCCCGCGAGTGTGAGGAGCAGAGTCCTTCACCTCCTCTTCCGCGGTCCCCACAGCACAGGTGAGATCATGTACTCGGCATCGTTCTTGGGTTTTGTATTGTTTCTTATTTTCCTAATATTAAATAATCAGTTAATGAATAGAGCTAATTATTTAATTAGCTCTAAAATGTAGCTGTAGGCATCGCTGTAGGCGAGGTGGCCTGGAGACTGAGGGGAGCAGGACTGCTTGGAGCAGGGGAGGGCTGAGTTGGTGACCCCTTACATGGGCTGGGCATATGAAAACCTGTGAGACTAGGTGAGATGCATTGCAAATATGCTGCTATCCCATATTTCATATATTTTTAATTATAAGAGCTATAACTATAACCGTCACTTCTTTGAGTGTCAGAATAGTTTTAGAATTGATATTACAGTTTGTGAGGTAGCTTGGAGGGCTCTGCTCTCAACACATCAGTGTCCTGATCCAGTGTCGGGGGAGGTTTCGATACGATCCCAAGGATGACATGAAGACACAAAACGGAGATGAATGCCGTACAGCCTTGCGAGCTTTATTTCAATGAACAGAGGAGCGGAGATAGGTGGGAGAGATAGAGGGAAAGATGAAAAAAGAAGTCAGATGACCTAAACGAGCAGGGGAAGGGACGCAGCAGAGTGTGGCAGCCACCACCACGGATCCAGTGACGTTCTGTTGGTTCAGTCTCCACGCAGGCGTTGAGGTCTCAGCAAAGCAGTTTCCAGAAGAAGCGAAGGAGCAAGGGCCAGCAGAGAGGCACATGCAGTTCTTTTATAGAAGCAGTTTGCCATGCGTGGAGCTCGCCTGTGTACGTGCGGTTCGTGCTGCCTCCAGAGAGGGGTGCCCAGCTCTTCTATGGAAGAAGTTCGCCCATGCGTGGAGTGCGCTTTTGTCCGTGTGGTTCATGTCATACGTGCTGCACACTTTGGCGGTCTTCTCCTTGGTTTGCACACTGCCTGCACGCAAGTGCAGTCTGTTATCTTCCCACAGGCGGGTGTGATGGTTCCTTCAGCGGCGGGATGCTGAGGTCGGGACGCGCAGCAGCAATGTCGAGACAAACGCAATTCGTAACAGTCTCTTACAATCAGTTCATGCTGACATAAGCGAATTACTTTGCACATCAGCATAATCCTAATCTTGGCCAGAAAATTATTTTTATTTTCTTTTTCCGCAATTCTTTCCTTTTGCTTTTCCATTGTAGTCATTTTCAGAAATTGTCTTCTTGTCTAATTCTACATAGGGTAGGTCGGTATTTGAAAGAATTCTTACAGAAAGGGCGTATGCGGGTGTCACTGGGGTGCGCTGGGTTCGCCCTCCCATCCCAACCTGCTGCCTGTTCCTCCTCACTGTGTTCGGGGCTCTGTGCTGCGGATACATCTCTTGTGTTTTCAGTGTTTCGGAAGAGCAATCGGGAAGTAGATTTGTGCACTTGCTTCGAAATTACTTGAGAGATTTCTTGCTTGAGTGGCTGATCCAGGAACTGGATCACTGCAGGTTCTGAGGTGAAACGCAGGGTGGGGAGGGACGGCGTGGCCCTGCGGTGCCGTGGTGCAGACCCAGGTGGGTGGGTGGCTTCAGAGATGCTTTGTAGATGGAGGTTGTCTTTCCTGGGTCAGGTCCTCCCCTCTCCCCAGGCCCTTCTCCTGGGATTGGGCAGGAGGGGAAGGGAAGCACTAAGTGGCCTTTAATTTCCTACCTCACTAATTCAGTAAGGGTTTGACTTTCTGAGGCTCTTTCTGTGCTGAACGTGCCATCGCGCCATGCTTTTCCCAACAAGCAGGGGTACAGCAGGAGTCGCAGTCTTGTAGCTGAAGGTGTCGGCGAGATATATATACCTATAGATACATATATGAACTTACCCAGTATTTCCCTGAAATAGTCTTTTTTGTTGTTTTAACATAACTTAGTGAAATTTTTCCATGGCTGGTTGCTTTGTGGGCTCTTTGGGGGGGAGAGGGAGGGCGAGCTGGGGGCTCTTAAGTTTTTGATTCAGCTAATCCCTTCAATTATTTCTGTAAACAAAGATAATGCATAATTTTGTGCTAATACATTTTACTATCATCTTAAAAAGAAAAAAAAAAAAGAAAAATAAAATAAATGCAGAAGTGGATGCTATGCCTCTGGATCAGCTGACAGCTTCTTTAATCCCATGATTCCCAGGTTGCTTCATGCAGTTTCTTGTTTAATTCATTACTTATGTTCAAAATTCTGTAACGAGTATGGCATGTGTATTGCAAATACGGCTTTTCTATAAAGTACTTTGTCATGCCAGCACAGGTTTTGACTGTTCTTGAAATGAGACAAGCTTCATGTGGAAAATAGCGGCAGATGATTCAGTAAATAAGAATTCGAATGATCCACTCAAATGAAATAGGAAATTTCAAGCCAATAACTCAAGTGAAAGCAAAACTTCAGCCATCTTTCAAGATCTTTCAAATTTCAGATATGCTATGCACTCGTGGCAATTAACCGCTTCCAAAAAATCTCAAACCAAATTCATTATTTCTGAGTGCTAACTGTTTATCAAGCAAAATTTAGGAGAGCAAAGGTAGCATTTGTAAGTCTTAGGAAGAGTGAGAGAACACAGGATTAGAAGTTGCTGAAGAATATTGTATGAATTGCTGAAAATCCACTGATTTGCTTTGCTGATACTTTAAAATCATGATATGTATGTATTAGCAACCTCTTAGGTCGTATGGTTTTGGTTGAGAATAATTTTGCACAATATATTTTGGAGTAACCACTAACACTGTATATTTTAAGACTATTTAAGCTGTAAGTACTGTTACAGGCATTTGTAAAACATTCGTCTTTGGAAGAGTTTGGAAGAGAAAATGTTTTTGAATAAATAGGAGAAATGAAAAGCTACTAAAAGATGTAAAATAGGTTAATCCATGTTTGTCATGAACATTACCAATTCTTTATCAGTTTTCAAAGTATTCTAAGAATATGATTTGATTATCCACATTCAGTTCATTGAAAAGCTATGAACACCACCAAAAATTAAAAAAAAAGAAAAAAAATTTGGAAGTTGAACGTCAGGTTCTGCGCCTGTGGTTTGTAGATATTGGATCTTAATCGCATTGTACTAAGAAAAATCAGATTTTGTTTTCTTCCAAAAGGGAAATTGCCTTATTAGGCTTCTCATATTTTCAGTTTATTATCTGAGGGAATGAGATTTAACTTTGACTAGTTGACATTAATACCAGTCCTGTGATAAGGTGTAATTTTGGATAAGGATTTTAATACCCATTAAAGTCTCTGTAAATGGAGGATAATAACTGTCTGTCATTTTTCCTGTGAAGTAGTAAGAATTCCGCAGGACGGGAGGCCATTGTGCTTTGCCTATACTGAAGTAAACACCATAACTTAGCATTTACAAAGACATGAGTGAAACACGAATATTCTGATCTTTGTCTTTCAAATCATTGCTCAGATGTAAAGGACGAAAAGCAGTTCTGCCCCGTATGTCCCATTCTTCTAAGGGGTCATTAGGGAAGGAGCCTTGCCCTAGAGTCATTCAGTAACTGGTATCAGAATATAGTGTGTGTCTAATTGGTACCAATATGCTAGTTTTCTGAATATGATGCTCAAGAAATATTAATCGAGCATCAGTTAATCTCTACGGAAAATTGTTAGGTAAGACAAGACAATAAGCTGTTGAAAGCAAACTAAATGTGACTGTAGACTCTCAGGAAAAAAGTTTTTTTTATGGTCACTGTCATAAGCAGTGAAGTTGTTTTTAATGAGAGGATAATGCAGATTTCAGAACTTACGTGTGTTTAGCCGTTGCTGTGAATTTGAAAGTAGCAAAAAGCCTCAGGACCAAAGAAACAACCTCTTCAAAATCAGCTCTTCTCGTAGCTTGGCTGAGCCAAAGAAAATTGACAATACTGCAAATTCCAAGCAGCTGCATGAACTGCTGAGTTATGCCTTAAATATGTGACTATGTGATGGTGAGTGTTAGTGAAACAGAAAGATAGATGTGGATATATGCCTGGATTTCCCTTTAGATGTACTGTAACTGCTTGGTTTCTGATCTCGTGAACAGGGGAATCCACCTTTGTGCCAACGCTCAGCTGGAAAAAGCTATTCTCAGCTTGGCGAGAGGCGTGAAAGTGTTTTGGAAGTACTCCCAAGAAACGCGGGGCTATTTGGTTGGGCCATAGTGTGTGGCTGCGAAAAGTATTTATTGCCTCTTGCTTTCCTGTTCTGGTGACTTCACTTGGAACAGCTCTGACCCATTCCTGCCGCTGTCATATCTATCTCTCAGTACAAAAAAGCAGACAACGGAATGAATCCATAAGCAAAATTCCTTAATACAAAATAATACATTTTGTATCTCGTCACTTGCCGTAAAATATCAGAGTAACTGTTCCATCCTTTCATGAGTTCATCATGTATGATACTGTGTTTCAATGCCCCAGCTCAATCAAAAGTGCTTTGAGCATCAAAATACACAGCCTCCATTAATTTACTATTACGCTCCCATCAGTATCTGCTAATTAATAGATGCCACCACATATACAAACTCTTTTGTCCTTGTGGTCTTCATAGCACTGAGCAAAAATTTGCTGACTAGAGCAGTGTGCATAAACATTTTGGGATGATTATTGTTTGTACGACCTCTTTGCTGCAGTGGAAATATAACAATTCATGTCCCAGGTCATCGGTGGGCTCTCAGCTGTGGCAACCTTTGAAAGTCAAAACTGAAATCCTTCTGTTTGTATATTTGTGTTTCAAATCAGCATTCGTTGGCTTTATATCCTGCATATATGCACCAGGCAGTTTTCTAGCAGTTTCCTATTAGTTCTAGTGATTAGGCACTAATTATTAGTGGTATTGTGAATAATTCTGCCTTCCCACTAGGATTAGCTGCTGCAAATTAAGGTTAAGAGATCAAGAATAGAGTAACAGCAGCACTAGAGCCGTCTCTGTGGTGGAATATGACAAATTTCATTGTCGCTTAACTAAAATGGAGCTCTGTTTTGTAATGCCTTAAGAAAAAATACGAATATTTGAAGAGTCTGTGATCTCAGAAGAGATAAAAAAATGCAAATGCAATACTTCCAATCTAATTTCAGATATTCTAATTCTTTAGAAATCATGCTTTGCTTTGTATTAACTTGATAATTTGTTGTCTGTGTTCTTTGTTTCAGACTAGACTTTGATTTTGGTGTGTTGTTTTTTTTTCCTTCAAATTTATCGTGCAAGTACAATTTTGGGGAGAAAATGACATGTTTAGTGGGCAGTTAACGGGGAAGCAGAACTGCCTGTTTTTCTGTACTTGCTGTCAAATGCCAAGGTGAGACATGGCATCAAATAATTTGGTTATTGCTGACATTAAATAATGCTCCAGCTTGGAATCTGTAGTGGTGAGATTACGGGCTCTGCAGACCTGCATAAAGATGTGCCGTTAACAAGCCCTGCGTAGACCAGCAGTGTCCAAACCAATCTCTCCAGCAGAAGATATTTGATCAGAAACTCAAGATGTAGGGCAAGTTCTAAAATTCACTTCAGAACCTATTACCTTTCAAAAAAACATTAAAGAAAGGAGATTTCTAAACAGGAGCATGGAAGTGATAGACAAGAATCTTGTTTTTATTTCATTTCGCACAGTCATTATAGTTTGGGTAGGTACTTTTTTTTTTTTCTTTGGTGACCCCTCAGTACTCCCTCATTGCTGCTCACAACTGGAATAATCAACTAGATTTGAGTAATTCCCTAACCTGCGAAGTTTGCTGCTGCATCCCAAAGGAAAGCTGCGTGTTGAGATAAAGATCAGTTCTGTCTGATGCTGTCAAATACAGGCTCTCTGTTTTCTATCCTACGCTGTGCTAAACAGCCATATGCATGACTTAAACCAGCTTAAGGATTCATTATGTTAGCAGTGTTTGCTTGTGTAGATCAAAAATTAAATGTATTTGCTCCCCTTTTGTATATGGTGAAATTAGTAATACGTGTAAAGATTGCTTTAAAGTAATTTTTATATAAATTAAATTTTTATATATGCATTTAAAATATAAAGTGTAAATTTTGTCGTATTACTTTACAGTGTAGCCTATGCCTTCATCCAGGATCATCTTCAGCTTTGATGTTATCGATTACATTTAATGACTTAAATGTAACCGAGAGCTTTGAGAACAGGGGTATTGAGGAACGCACTAGTTCAGTCCCTTAGCACGGCATCCTAGGTGTGACTTCACTTAACTGCACTTAAAATTCACTTAAAATGAAATGCTTAGATGAGAAAATAAGAAAACAAGCATACAGTAGTAGTTCCCACAGCAAACCTGCCATCTTCCAGCAGCGTACGACACTGTGGTTTTCCGAGTTAGAAACATCATTGCATTTAATAGCCACTGGTATATTCTTCCTCTGTGAATTTGTTGGAAAGAACAGATCCCCATCCTTGCTCCTGACTGCTAATTCCTCATGACTTTAAATCATCAGTTTTCAAAACTGGACTCTGAACCATTTGGGATCTAAGGAGTTCACCTCTAAATATAACCCTAGCCTTTCTTCAGGTCTGCCTGCGGAGGAGGAGCCCTGAGATTATTAAAGCGTGCCAACTGGTGATTTTTGATTAATTTAATATAATCTTATATAATGATGATTATTGTAGCATTTTCTGGATAAGATGGATGAGACAGGTTCTCAAATGCCAGCTATTACTGACATTTAATCTGGTATAGGTCATAAAATACCAAGGTGGAAGAACTGTTTTATTTTTCACATTAATAATAAATGTTAAATAAATTAATAGTGCAAAAATGCTTTTTCATTCTCTGTAACTAAATAGAAGTTGGTTGACAGAAATCACGAATTTGAAGACAAAGCACTCTTATTTCAAAATAGACATCTGTATTGTGATAGATGTAGGTGATGTAGAAAACAGGATTTTAAATCTCTGACAAACCGAATGGGTACTTTTATTTCCATTTCACAGTGCCAAACAGTCCATATTACTAATATTTCTCAAACTGCGTTTCAAATTCTGGGAAAGAAAAGCCACTGGAGAAGTGGGATTGTGTTTGGGAAAGAATAGCCTCCTGTGCCTCGACAGTCACTTCTGAAAAGCAAGTTACTGCAAGCACTGTCCTGATTTGATCCATAGCTGAACTCAGCTCTCAGACAAAACTCAAACCTAGCAAGCTTCAGAGTGCTTCCCTCTTAGCCTGAGCTTCATCAGGCTCCAAGTCACTAACACTTTCAGGGCTTGTCCTTTTTCTATTTATTTTTCCCCTACAAGTACTGAACATTTAATGAAAACTGCCTGTCCATTGTCCCCCCCCACCCCATCCCATTTTTTAGAAGTAATTTTTAAAATTCTCTTTTTTCCAAATAGAGGAAAAGGCTGTTTATTAAGTAGAATCAAAACCAGAGGCTAATTGAATTTAATAATATATTGTGGAAATTAAATAGCTTCGGTACAATACTAATTAAATCTTTGAAAATAAGTCTTTGAATATGTGTATTCTGCTATGTACTTGGGTTCATGTAAATAATACAAAAGGTCAAGCGGCACCATTTTGTTGCTCCAGAAATCATTCGAAGTAGAATAATGAAAATATTACAGTAAAAACATGTATCTCTAGTTGAGTTTGAAGGATAGCATGTATGTCAGACCCTGAATTTCCAATGAAGAAACAGAATTGTAATGTTCCGTGGCAAAATTATTTCACTGCATCTTGTATATCTGTTAAAATGAACCATCTAATCCTCAGAAATATTTACTCGGGATAATCCAGGAACTATACTCATCATCGTGTTCTCTCCAGGCTCAGAGTTACAGATTGAAGTGTATCTAACAGCAGTCTGTGCGTGATTTGGATGCAAACACACGTTTTATAAACATATAAAAGTCTGTTTGTGAAACAGTTGTGGTTATATATATTTCATTTTAAAAATATTGTAAAGACTTCTTGGTGCTATTGGCTGTCATCTTAAAAGTCTACTTAAGTGACGGTATAAAACCACGTGACATGGGAGTTTGAGCGTCTTTAGAAAATGAGCTTTCTCAGTGGATCAACACAGCAATTTGGCACAGCTGATTAGTGATAAACTGTGAATAATCAATGTTTCCTCATTCTTATTCTAACTGATGAGCTTGTAGTAACACATGAGGAAGTACACGTATAGTCTGAAAGGACTACTTCCAGATTTCTGCATCTGATTTAAAACCAAATCCATACATTTTCAGATGAATGGCAATAACTGGATTGATTAAATACTAATGTTCAGGGCCTTTAATGAATCCGTGAACACATTACAATGTGTCTTTCAATTAAAAAAGTTATTTAACTTTGCATATATTTATGAAAAAAGTGACATAGAAGGTAAAATTTTATTGACTTCCTATAATTTTATATTGGGAATACATTTTCAAAATTCAGACAACATCTGTTTCTTCAGAAGAAACAGAAATACAATGAAAATGCACCATTGCTGCACAAAATTACTCAAGGTAATTTAATAGCTTTAATGAAAGGATATTGAATAGTGTTTAGACAGAAAACAGATTAAACAAGTATAAATTTGATATATGCCAAGGGATGCAGTTTTGCAAGAGTACGTCTCGTAGCTGTCATCTTATTGTTGATGGGGAAAAAAACCAGACTCGACTCTTACGACGAGAATGAGTGTAAGGCAAACTTTCTTTTCATTTGTATCCTCTAGCAAAACCTATGAATTGAATTTTTGTTTCTGTTGGGTGTTTGTCTTTGATTTATTGCTGTTATATTCCAGGCGCGCATTTTCTTAGCGTGTACAGAAGCTCACACCTATCTGTAAGTGGAGCAGGAAAGACAATACGGTAGGCTTGATATGGGTTTGCTACGTATTTACTCTGAGGGTGAAGAAGTGTGGCTTGTGAGAGAAAATTGAAACCGTGAGAAGGTATAAGGTAGAAAGTTAGCTGTACATCTTACTGTCACATTATTCCTGCTGCAGCCAGAGATGGTAGGTAGGTGCACTGGAGAGCCATTTGCAGTTCCCTCCCTGCAGAGAAAGCCTATCTAGGTGGAAAAGGGAGGGGACAAAACTTTTGAAGAATCATTATAACTTATAAAAAACTATGTCTATTTGATTGCTGTTCCGAAGACAAAAGAAAGCGAAGGCTTTTATCCCATGAAAAGTGGAAAGGATAAAACCTGAGATATTCTGTGCAGGATTTTGTACTGATAAGATAAAGCAATAGTAGAGCATAGTTGGAACAACGTAACAAATCAGTCCTGAATTATCATATCACATTCACTTTATAACATCTCTGAAAAATGCGTTTTTCTGTGTGTGTAAGGAAATGATATGGGGAGGTCCTGTTGATGGCAAACCAGTTCAGCTTTATACCAGGCATCTTTCTATAGATGGACAGTTTTTGGAAAAAGAAAAAAGAGCAACAAAAATAGTTGCAGGATTTTTCTCTCTTCCCCCATGTTGTGCTGCTCCGTTCGATAATAACTCCACAAATTATGACAATTTGTAGCTACTTTAGCAGCAAACCAGATTTGCTTTTTTTTAATCTGTCCCCAAATTCACAGCTACTTACCCTGTTTGCTTCTCAGACTGCCCTCCCTGTTGCTGCAAATAAAAAATCTTTGTTTGAGCTGGTGATTTCCTCGTAAAGAGCAAGCTATTTCATTACAAATGTGCCCCCCTAAGGAGTTTAGGTTGAGCTTTTTCGATTTTGCCCGTGTTCTGTTGTGCAACAAGCAGTGATTTGAGCTTGGCTCCGCGCGGTGAGAACACGTCGTCCAGCTGGGTTTTACTTTTTATCTGCAGCTCAGTTCTGTGCTGCTCCTTGCGTGGCACTAAATCAGCAGCCCTCAGGAGAAGGGACCATTATTATTTCACTCTTATGCGCTCATTGCTAGGATTCCAAAATGCTAGCAACATTTGGAACATATGTCTTCCCTTACGTTGCAGAAATCACGGAGCAGCTTTAATAGAATTTCACTCCTATGTTGCACAAAATCCATCCACCCAATATTTCCTTCCAAAATCAGTTACATAAATTAAGGCACGTTGCTGGAGAGCTTGCTAGTTTCTAACTCCCCTAAAACAGCGTGGATTTGCAAGGGGAAATTATCCTCCAGGTGACGGATGCTGCATTGTGCTAGAAAGAAGGTGGGAGGCAAAACCCAAATGCCCAAATCCAATGGCTTTGAAGTTCCTGCCCTGAGGAAAAAACTTGCCTTTGCTTCAAACCTGGCAATTGCTTTACACGTGGGCGTCTAAGCAAGTAGTAGTCTTCCAGTACCTAAGATTTGTCTGGCACGCTAAGGGCCATGGTTCATTTACTGCCAATAATGGGCTGAGTCCGAGTGCAGCTGAGATCTTTTGCTTTAGGTGCAGATGAAAAAGAAAATGACTGAACCCAGAAATCGACTTAAACGTCAACAGAGGGGGAAATGTTCTTGAACCGTGCTATGAAGCATACTATTAATTAAAAGCAATGTGAATTAAATCACATTCATTTTGATTGAATGCAGTAGAAATCAGATTTAGGACTGTGTGCCAGTCCTGGTCTGAGAATCCAGTAAGTAGATCATCTGACACCATGGGCTTTAATTGACAAGCAGAGAATCCCACAGGTGTTTTTACACAGTCCTTTTACTTAGGTGTTTTGATCACCTCCTTTGAAGAAGGTTCCCTGTTCATGACAATCCCCGTAATATTTGTTATCCTACACTGTATCTTTACTGTGTTTACAGCTTGTCCTACAACATACCTGGCTGGTGCCACTCAGTGCCAATGGTCGTTTCATTGGGTTTTAAACTGATTAACTTTCACCCCATTTCTGTTATTCCAGTTCAGAGGTTTTTTGCACACTGTAATCCCTCTGCTAAATTAGAAAAAAAGGCTCTAACTTGTCACTCATTCATTTTCCCAAGATGAGCATAATATATTTAGTAGCTTTCTGTCTTGATGATGGTTCTTTCAGTGTAATTCTAGGAAATTAAATACTGCTCTTTCTACTCTTAGCTCCCGTTGAGATATGTTATCAACTATTTTACTTTAATCTAGATAGCTCTGGTCCACGGCAGTAATTTTGTCTATGAAAACAGCCTTCTTTCTGTACATATGATAATAATTTACCTCTGTTAATATTGCATTGCAGTTGACTCTGCCCTCTGAACTGCCAAGCGCACTCTCATTCTTCCCTTCAAAATCTGCCCCAGCAGTTCCCATCTCCTTGTGATTAAGCTAATGGACCTGTAATTACTTCAGAAGAACATCCATTCTGGTTCTTCAGCTTAAGTAGAAGCTGCTACCCTTTAAATGTGTGTGTATTTGTAAGCTTTATCGTTTTCCTACCAAGTAGTGCTTACACTAACACATCTTTATCTCAAGAAAAGAAGACCAGAGGAAGAGAGAAACAGATGGAGAGGCAAAAAATGGTATTTCCCCTGGCATTGCCATTTGACTGCTACATGGCAGCTGACACAGGCTGGGTCGCTTGACATGACAGTGTTAACATGGGAACTTTAGCTAACCCTATAGGATACCACGCCTTCCCTCCCGCTGAACGGGGAGGGTGTGTAATTTGGGTACCTATGTGATTAAAGAGTTTTGGTACCTGAGTCAGTTTAGCCTCCACTCTTCCATTTGCCTTTACACCACACCATACTATCAGATTTATGGTGGTTTATCTTCTGTACCTCTGTCCTCTTTGGGCATCCCTGAAACTGTGTTTTGCTTCTCTTAAGGGACTGAGGTTACTGTGCAATAACACATTCCTCTTCCAGTGGTCCACTGAAGCAGCACTGGAGGTTTAAAAGCCAACCTGGGAATTAAAGGAGCAATAGGAAGTGGGAATAGGCTGGCTTGTGAGTTATGCAGGGAACTGTTTAGAGTCTGAGCCTGGGCAGCTGAACAGATGAGCTTCTGGACGTGGTGACGAGCGTCTCTCTTCCCTATTACAAAGAGTAATGAGAGACTGAGGAGGGAAATAAAGAATGAAAAATAATAACAATGGCATGTGAATACACTCAACTCTGAAATGCAGTTGTATGTGGCAGGAGAAAATTGAAAACTACTTCATGATACCTTATAATATTGTTCCATACATGGGTGGTGGTGTTTTTTTTTTGCCAAAGAGTTGCAGAATTGTGAAATATTGCCCCCCAAATGTCTGATTGTGCTATACAGTATAAGGCTTCTTAGGTGCAACAGAAACTGGGGGTTTTCAGTCTACCCAAATGTAGCTTAACAAGGAAAAAGTACTTCTTTCTCAGCTAGTGAAATAGTTGGATTATGAACACAGTGACTGGAAGCCTGAAAAACAGAAAGAAGTGAGACAACAGTGGTGGTGAGGGAGGCACAGAGCTTTTGGCAGCTGAACTGAGACAGTAGCTGTGTGGGTCTGAAAGGAAGTGTCTGTCGAGGACTGATGTCTTCTGTCAGGAAAGAACAGCCTGTTGAGGCCCTCCTTATGTTTTTTTTGAGGCCTGATAATGAAGGAAAAATGAATCTGTGACCACTGATAGGATGGGAACGAGGACTGGGAAGTTCACTGTTGCTTTTGTCTTGCGATGGCATTCTTCTCTGGAATTATTTTGGTTTGATTACACAACTTTATCGCTACTTGTAGTCGGTGGGTTTGTCAGCTGAGGACATTTTAAAATGTAATAGAGAATTTGTTGCTCAGATGTGGAGGGTATGTTCCCTGTGTGTTGCTTGTTGGAACCAAACTCTTGTTGGAAAAACTCCAACCATAACTTTTTAAGACTAAGCTATGAAGTTATGAAACGTTTTGCATTTCATAGGCTGGAGAAGGTCAGCTAAACCCTGGGAAATCAGCAGGAGGAGGAGAACATATGTAATAGCTGGTGAGAGGATGAGTGTAAATCAGCAGTGTAACAGACCTGTGAAAATAGCCAATGTCGTCCAGCCATGGCTGAATCTCCAGCTGATGCAGGGAAGTTACGGTTCTGTTGTCCAGACACCGGTGAACTCCTCTCTAGAACAGTGCATCCAGTGCTGACAGTGCTTGTTTAATAGCGTAACCTAAAATTGGAATAACTGCATGGAAGGGCAACAGAAAGAGCCTGTCTTATGAGATGAGGAGGACTGACTTTCTGTGATTCGCTTTAGCTGCTAGGTAGAGCGTGAAAGAATTTGATGGCCATCTAGAAATACCTTTGGAGGGGAAGGCAGGTGAAAAGAACTGTTTAAGCCAAATAAGTGTGCTGCAGAAATCAGTAGGCATAATTTAGCCTTGAAGAGATCATTACTAGTTATTAGATTTAGGTTCCTAACTGCTGGAACAACAATTAAACCATTCTGGAAGAGTTGGGTCAAAAAAACTAAGTACTTTTATGAGTTTAAGAAGTTCAAAAAAGAGTAGTATAGGATGCCTGCGTATCACTTGGACTGGATGAAGAAGATGATGCATTTTGTTCCTGAGTAATGATGGGCAGAACGTGGGGTTTGTACAGTTTCGAAGAGCTCGGAGAATATTTAGAATTTCTGTGCACGAAGAAGTCTACAGCTTTCAAAAGATAACACATCTTAATAAAATTCAATTTAGTGCCAAAATTTTTGCTGTTTTATAGCAGCCTCAATTAGCGTCCTCATCGGTAGTCTCAGGCCATAAGGACTGTAATGAACACAGCTCTTCCCTGTCCCCATCTGAGCTGGTACCTCAAGGTCAGCACTAATGCACGGTGCTTGGGCTGCATGGGCAAAGGCACGTGGTCGGGGTTCCTGCTGAAATTGCTCCCTGAATTGATGAAAGATTTCACCGCCCTCTGCTGAAAATGGATAAGCAAATCCAGCACCATTTGTGAGCAGGAAAATTGATCTGGAGCTGAGATGAATACTACTACAGTGTATCCTTGAGGACTTCCAAGGCAAGGGAATTGCAGTGTAATTGTGGGTCAGCTTCATGTGTCATAAACGCAATTTAAACCTCAGTCTAAAAAATCTGCATTAGTCTTTAAATATAGAATTGCATTTTAAGATTATGTACTAAAGCATTTAATTTTCTTAATTTAGTTTTCGGAACACTTTGATCATCAGGCAGCAGTTAGACAACTACTTTCTTGTTCTGTCTTTTACCTCGACATTAAAAGATAAAGTTTTACTCTTGTCAGTCTGCAGGAGAAGAGTAATGATTTTTAATTTAAAAGAATGTCGTTTACACATGAAGCCATGCTAGATTCCTTAGCATAAATGATGTTAACATAAAACAGATATTTAGAAAACAAAGCAATGAGCCCCCACCCCTGCAAACTGGAGAAGCATCTTAAATTGATACTCATTACTCTATCTGTTTGTTATTGTCATAGAAACGTTTTATTTCTTGTCTGATCTGACAAGACAATATAGTTGTAAAAGGCAAATAATTATTATTTCTAACTTGTACTTTAGCCTGTTTTGTGGTATCATGTAGAAATGTGAAGTCGTGTCTAGGAATACAGGGCACCAAGCAATCAAAGAGTCTGTCTGAGTCAGGCTTCAGGTCCTTGTGGCTGCTCTGTGTGTGCGTGTGGATTTACACATACGCACACGTGTGTGTGCCCGGTCACAGCAAACCCCTTTGGGTCTATGATTGCAAAATGAGCTTTTATTGAATTACTGAATCTTGAGATACGAAGTTCCATTAAGTAATCTAAATCAAATCCCCAGAAATACAGATTGTGGACTAGAGCATATGTAACATTTTAACAACTTATTTTAAACATAATAGGTGTTAGTCTTGTTGCTGATGAAATACATATTTAGGTGTATATTCTTGTATATATGCACAGTTCTTTGGCTCTTTGAGTTCCAAATTAAACATTTGCTTTGCAGACATGTTTTTCATTTTGCACAACATCTGTGGTATGCACGTTTTGATTTATATGAGCCTGAATGTTAAGCATGTGTTTTTTAAAATGTTCTTAAAGTACAGCTGGGATACAGAATTACAGGGAAGGACGAGATAGGAATTCAGAATGATTTTGATAAATATAAATCCCTATCAGGAACGCAGTCATCCCTCAGGACTCTTAAAGTTTATTCTGCCTTATGGCCTGGTGATGGACTACATGACCTTTCAGGTTGTCCTCAAACCCTATTTTATGGTTGTGATCAATTCTTTTTGGCATTTGACAGCTGCTGTACCTGTACTAGAGACAATTCTACTGCCTTCAATATTTTCAGTGTTTTTTTTTTTATTTATTGTATTTTGCACATGAAAAACTTTTAACTACATTTAAAATGTATTCTTATTTATTTGAAGTTGGTAAGAATACAGGATATGGGTCTCATCTGGGTATTTAGCAAACATGTATTCTTTGCAGCCTAAAATGTACTACAATGCTGAATTTCTGTGAGAGGTTACAAGGCTATAAATTACTCCTCTTTAACATAAAGGTGTCTCAAGGTTTAGCTGCTGTTGATCCAATGTTATTCCCATTAGTGGCAATATCCAGGAGATAATTCACTTCATTTGGAAAATGAAATCCTGATTCTCACAGTCATTTTAGTAACATTCAGTCTAGAATCAGATTATTCTTTGTAGTGTGTTAAAGTCATGGCAAGGTGGTCTTCAGCTTGCAAGTGTAATTTAGTCTCACAAATAGGTAATCTTGTTAAAATATTGTCAGGTTAATCAAAATTGATTTGTGTGTACTAAACCCAGTGAATGCTAATCAAGTATCAGGTTAGGAAGCTTCAGCAGCAGTTTTAAGTCTTTGATAATTTCCCATTATTGTTGGATGAAATGGCTGATTGGATTTGTGGAAACATTTTAAAGCCTGAGCATCCTTCCAAGATAGGATACAAGTGCACTACAGACTAAAGCATCTTCTTTAGAAATATATTTTCAGAAACCTGACAGTGTGGATCGCTGTATTTGTTATACCTCACACGCAATGAATTGTTCTCCAAACCACGTAAATGCTTTGTGGTTTTGCCACTCTTGGTTATTTGTAACTATCTTACAGGTTTTTTCTATAAATAATGGTTAAAGAGATATTTAGATTGTAATGTAGTCTCTGTACATATGAATACCATCCATTTAAAAGACAAGTATTATGTGGTGTGTCTGTGGTGTAAGGAAATGCATTTAGAACTTCTGTGCATTCCGTTTGGAAGAAAATTCTGTGTAATGGTGAATTTCTTAGATCTGATTAATTTTTTTTGGTAATTATATGATTGTCAATATAGATTATATGGGTTATTGATAGATGAACCCCCTGAAATGTCAAAGAGCAAAACCTTGCTTTGCACAGAGCCGTCAGGAGCTTTGCACTATGCTGACACCCTTTGAAACTCACAACATCTTATTTTCTTTCAACAGAAAGCTTTTCTTTACAGACTACGGGAGTGCTGCCAAGGTTGAGAGATGTGACACGGACGGGATGAACAGGACGTGGATAGTAGACTCTAAAATTGAACAGCCAACTGCTCTTGCACTAGACCTCATCAATAAATATGTGTACTGGGTTGACATATATCTGGATAGCGTGGAAGTTGTTGACTATCAAGGGAGAAAGAGGCATACAATAATTAAAGGCAGACAAGTAGGTATTTATTTGCAAATTAGTAAAAAGTAATGATATCAATAAATGAATGTACATAATGCTGTTACAGTCATTTCAGATTCTCTTCTCTTTTTAGTTCAAATGCATCAGATGTTAAAAATCCACCTGCATGTTTTGTTTTATTTGCAATTTAGCCGGTTTTGTAACCTATGGGCAAGTTTCCATGCAGTGTCTCATTAACAATGCACCATGTAAGTCACACTCCCCATTGTAAAAGACTTCAGGAAAGAAAGTATGGAGCGATGGAAAGGTACTAGGGGATAAATTATTAATGACAAGAAGATGTCCTTGCCAATTCAGGAAGAAGAGACTAAGAGGCACAAGAATGTCAAAGAAACGGAACAGCAAAAGCTAGTCACTTGTTCAGATCAACCTGGATGCCCTTAAATCATATTTTGTTGATGGCAATGACGCTTTTGCCAGTTGATCCAGATGTTCGGAGTTGTAAATACAAATGCTGAGACTGTATGAGGCTTTGAGCACGAGAATATCAGTCTCCATTATTCTTGCATCAGCCTGGAGAGTGGGGTAGTAGGCAGCAGAGAAAGGAAGGGTTCCCTGGCAGTTGCGAGGCTGATGTAAATGGAGGGAAAATTAGCAAGGACCAGGCTGTCCCTGGTTGCTACTTGGACATCCAGAGCTGGTGTGCGTACCGTGTTTACATCTGCTTCAGCCTGAGGTTAAACAGAGTGTGTAAAAATGTGCAGACAGAATTAACATTTTACCCGTTCTGCTGTCATTCTACGCTTGCTTCCAAGTAACCAGTTTACCAAGAGACAACTGGTTTGCGTAGCTAGCGTTTAAAAGTAGGCAGAAAATGTGACAAAAAACAGTCTAGGTCACCTGGCTAAATAGCAGACAACCTCCTGGCTTTTTACCAAATTACTGCCAGTCTTTAGCCAGTTGTTCTGGAATAATAGGTCATGTAAACTTTTTTTTTTCCTCCCCCAGGTAACATTTTGGAATAGGTACTAAAAAATAAGCCATTTTCAGAAGTAGCTTACAGATACTTTAGCAGGCTTATAAATGAGTTGTACTGGTGTCATAGGAAAGATGCTTGTGCTTTCTCCTCTTTCTGATACTTAGATGGAAAAGAGGATTGTTTGTTCTAGCTATGAGGGGAGAAGGATTTCTGTTGCTTTCAGTAAAGATATCAAGAAGTTTGGCCTTTCAGCTGGCCACTGCTGTCACAGAAGGAGAGGCATATCGGTTGTCTTTCCACTCAAATGAAAAATTGGTGATTCCACTGAGTTCTGTGCTTGCATTTGCCAGGATTTAGGATGGCTGTTTCTCCATGTTAGTCCTCATTAGTCCAAGGGAAGAGCAGACCAGAAAACTATTCTCAAGAAATTTTGGGGATTAAAGTTTATTTCATAAGTATAAGCATACCAGAAGACATGCTTTCCAAATGAGACAGGCTTTTATGATTGATAGCCCAGGTGACTTTCAAAGGGCTGTTCTTTGTAGCAAGCAATGTTTCCATTCATGCGTAAGATAGCTGGAAAGCTTCATGAGAAGAAAAAACCAACAAATGTCTAAATTAAATGCAAATAATTAAATCATCATAAAATGCAGTGTAAAAAGAGTCAGTTTTAATAGTGTAAACGTAGAAAAGTTCCCAGAGGAGTGAAATAATAAAGTTTTCAACTGACTGCAAATGGAAACAGGGAAGAAAGGATTACAATGCAGAGGAGAAATCAACAATTCAGTACAGATGCGTCACTGTTTTCAAGGCTGTTTTCTTTCCCATCTTACTTTAATTGGATTGAATACCTGATGGGTCTAAATCAAACACTTCCATTGATCTCAGATGTTTGTTTGTTTATTTTTCTGGATAAGGGCAGAATGCAATAGGAAGATATGGCCAGCTGGGAGTCATTTCCAGCAAGGACTGAAATACTGGGTGCATGACAGGAAGTGTTTGGGTTTTGAGGGGGGTGGGTTTTTTTTGGGTGGGGTGGATTGTGACATATGCCTGAATTAGTGACTAAATAAGCTAAGTAAATACTTTGTGGTGAACAATTTATTGATTAAACTAAGAAGATGTTCAGCCTGTGAATATCTATTCTAATATATATATTCTAATATATATTCTCTCTAATTTGTTTCAGCTTTCAAAATTGCTCAATGACATATTTTACATTATCTAAATGTGTAAATCAAGCACAATCTCTAGATTATCGAACACTTCATGTTTGAGCTGTGATTGGCTAAGTAACTAACTTTACATAATTTTTAATGCATGTACCCAGACACATCAGAGATAAATGCAAATTTAGAATTCACTTTTTGAGAAACAAGCTGTACCATGTCACCACAACCTGATTCAAAGATGCCAACACAAAAGGAACACAAGCATAGCTGAGGAAATTTGTTTGTTTATTAATTTATTTACATAAGTAAATATTCAATGGGTGTATCATGCACTATTTGCTGTGCTTTGATTAGAACAAAAAAAAATCAGTTCAACCTATAAACTGTGTTGTGAATATCTATATTTACTATATTTATTAGTTAATTCTAGTTAATATTAATTTATCGTATTATTATTTAATTAATATTAGTTAATACCGATATAAGCTGTTGTACTTATCAAAGTATGCAGGAGGTTTTTAATTTAAAAGACAGAGAAACTGGGAAATTCAGAGGATAAATTGAATTTGGATATTTAATTTTCTGCCTTTCTGTACAAATCTTTTCTAATCATAAACTTCAGACTACAAGAATGTGAACTATACTTGTAGCGTAGCTTGTGTTTATTTGCAAATATTTATCGACCTATTCAGAAATTCTTTTGTACCGTTTAGCATCTACAATTCACAGTAATGTCTGATGTTTACAAATCATAGGTATACCTAAAACATCCAGCTAACATAACGCTATAACTTTTTTCTTTTCCAGATTAGGCATCTTTGTGGTTTGGCAGTATTTGAAAACTTTTTATATACATTTAATTCAGATAACCTCAGCATTTTACAAATAAACAGATATAACAGCACCGATGTTCAGTCTCTTGCTAGACTTGACAATGCAAAAGAGATCCGTGTATACCAGAAAAGAACCCAAACAGCAGGTAAGATTAAAATTCCTCTTTCTAGGAAACATAAAACCAGATATTGGATGGATGTGGGGTTAAAAACATTCTTCCAGAAAAACGTATTAGAAGATGCAGTGAAAATTTGGCACTGCAGCAAGACTCTCTTTTGGCTCTTCATCTGCCCAGCTTTCCTTGTGCTTACTGCCAGTCTTCCCGCATCTCCAAGCTCTGAACGCAACTGCTTCCTGAGCATTCACCTTGGAGAACCGCCAAGGAGCCCTGCTTGGCAAGCTTTCTAGCTCCACACTCTCAATGCTTTCAGAATTGAACTCCTTCAAAATTGTCAGATGTCCAATACCATCCACACGCTTGGGTCTCAGACCTCAGAGATTCCTGGTTTCTCTGGTCCTGTTCTTCAGGCTGCAAACCTCCAGGGTGGCCAAAAAAGCATGGAGATGTGGGCAGTTAGCCTGCCTGACTGCCAGCACAGCAGTTGGTGAGATAGGAAATTGCTGTTTAGTTTTCCTTGGTTTGTATGAATATCATCTCTGCCTTCTGTGAAAGAAATTGCCGTTTCCATGTAGAATGGAAAACTTTTTACAATCTCAGAATTTTGGGGTAAATAGCAATTTCTGAGGTCCGTAGTCCTGTATGACTCTAATCCCGTCTCTGATCACATACTTTCTGCATTCAGAACAGCAGTGTGATTTGTGGGAACTTTGTACAAAGACAGCAAGATCCAAAATGTTTACAGCAATGCGTTAGGAGAATGATTTTGATATGACTGATAGCAATAAATCTTCCCCACGACTGCTTGGACAGAAAAGCTGACGCATCAATTCTGGTGATCAACATCAGTGTGATTAAACAGACTGGCTGCTTTTAGAGAAGTTTGTGAAGTGGGAACAAAATCCAAATTGATGTGGACTGGGTCACCTGATTTTCACCCTGTAGTTTTGCATTGATTTGCAGATGTCGGTGTCTGAAGGAGGTTTGCAAAGACTCTCCTTGCTGCAGGCCCCCCTTTTGTACTCCTGAGGGAGTCAGAGAGGTTGAGGAGAGACATGAGCACGGTGTAATTTTTTATTACATCCTGTGATTACTGTGCTCCTCTTGCCCTTTGTTCACTCTGCTGCTTCTTTTGTTTTGAATTGACACAATTGTTGCTTGTCAAGATTCACTGTAAAGGCTGTCTCAGCTTGGTAGAGTTTCTGTATACCTTTAACAATATCGACCTTAAACCACTGGATTACTTTTTTTAAAAAACAGCTAAAAAGCTTGAGGGAAAGGAGAGAGAAGACAAAAACATTTTCTGAGCTAAAATACTGTTGGCCTCTTGTAAGCCAGCTTAGTAAATGTAGGATAGCAAGACAGATTTTGTTTTTTCATCAGATTTACCTTAAACAGTTTAAAAAAAATGAATTTGATGTATTAGTCTGCTAATTTACAACCATCCATTTGAAAATAGGAAATAGGGAAAGGACTTCTTTGGCTTTTTCAGCTGGATTTATGTCCCACCTGTACAAATACGGAAAAATGCTACAAGGCTCGTTCTGTTCTGTGGTTTCTGGACAGGCGTCTGCCCCGGAAAGGTGCCGTCTAAAAGGGTTCAATGAGCAGCAGACTCATTGCTCATCCTACACGTTGACGTGGCATTCGCTCTGTCCTCAAAAAGCCAACCAAATGAACCAAAGCAACAAATAAAAAGGGGAAGCTTATTCAAAAAGAGGTGATCACATACAGCACTGCAGAGTATGGCTTGACAGCCACAAGATGGCCTGTTGGACTACTTGCCTGTTTTGGCTATCGTCTTAAAAAAACACTTTATTTTGTAGTTATATTCTAGGGAAAGACTTATTGTGGCACAAATTCCATTTTTTTTCCTGTCTAAAGTTTCTCCATGCTGATGCATATAATTATCTTGCCTTAAATGGATTTGAATCGTGCTGTTTTTCACTCGCCATAGTCAGAAGCCATGCATGTGAAGTGGACCCATATGGAATGCCAGGGGGATGTTCGCACATCTGTCTGCTCAGCAGCAACTACAAAGCACGGACTTGTCGCTGCAGGACTGGCTTCATCTTGGGGAGTGATGGCAGGTCATGCAAAAGTATGTTCTTTAAATCAAAGAGTCTGCCAGCCGCGAATGTTCCAGGACATAGTTCTGGGTGTTATTTAACATGTCTATGAATAACAATAGAAATGACATGGGCTGCTTTTGGGTGATACTTGTTTGCAACGTGTGCTTGACGCTTTGTTCAGATACTCTTTTCTTTCCCTTAAATTGATTTGATTTGGCTTAGTTCATAGAAGTGACAAATTAAACCTGGGATGCTGTTTAAAGGATTCTAAAAATCATCACAGGTTTTAAGTTCATCAGTCTTACTCTGTCATTAGATACTATTCATTCGCACAGCACATAGGTACTGAGCTGCTGTTACACAGTTTGTCGCACCTAATTTCTACCCGTACAATCAACTTGTAACTCAGAAGCAGACTGTTCATATGAGCAAGTGAAGCAAGATTTTTTTTCATAATACTTTGTGAAAGCACGTTTAATTTGTATAACTATGGTTATACCCAACAGTAGATGTACACAGTCTGTTGGTCACCTACAGCCAACAGGACGGTCCTGAAAGTTTTGGGGAATATATATTTTCACCTGGTTTCTTGGTCAAATGGCATTGGTTTAGTTCAGATGAAAGACATGCAGTTAGATACTTTGATGGATACTGGCAGATGGATGTATTTTGCCTCAGTCAAACCTCATACGGTTTTCACTAACAATTTCAACAAAAAAACCCTTAGAGGCATTAGGAAAAGTATATATCTTAGTAGAATTTTAAGAGGTATATTGATAGTACCAAGGATCCAAGGATATTTATAAGTATCTTTAAGGAAAGAAAATCACCTTGCTAAGCTTCAGTTATTTCTAAGTAACCTACTTGATTAAACTGTAAAAATTCTCCTCAGAAATAGGAAATATTGCTATGCATGTTTTCTATCTCGGTATGAAAGAACAGTGTATGTTGATTTGTTGTACTCCTTCCCATTTGAAAGAAATTTACTGTCATCTTGTATCTTGTTGGTTTCTGAGAAACTTCATGTGGAAAAAAAAAGATGTTTTGTGTTTGCTAGAGTTTACAGTCTTGTTAGATTTAATGAGTACTTCAGTCATGGTCTACATTACCCTGATAGGTCCTAATAAATATTAAAATTAAATGTCTATGAAGCTGTATATGTCCTTTTCACAGTACATGCAAAGTTATTCTGTGATCTAGCATTGCTTTTAAGCGTGAAATTTTATAGAAAAAAATGATTAGAAGTGAGCAGCTCACTGAAGTAATTTGTATTTTAATTAAGGTAATGTAGTTAGCTAGATTTCTTTAGTTTAGATACCTTTGGAATATATGAAAGTTTAATTTTTGGTATTGATTAATGCTCCTGCTCCCCCACCAATTGTGCCAGTTAATTAAACAGTGACATTATGCACTGTAAAGAAGATTAGGCAGCATCAGTTGTTTACGTTTGTAATCTTTCTTTTGCAGGACCAAAGAATGAATTGTTTCTTTTTTATGGGAAGGGACGCCCAGGAATAATACGGGGAATGGACCTGAATACCAAAGTATCTGATGAATATATGATCCCTATAGAAAACTTGGTCAATCCTCGTGCTCTGGACTTCCATGCCGAAACCAATTACATTTACTTTGCTGATACTACCAGTTTCTTAATTGGACGACAGAAAATTGATGGCACAGAGAGAGAAACAATCCTCAAAGATGGTAGGCAATGCTAACTGATTGTGACATTCAGAGAATCTCGCTAAGGAGAGGTTGAACTGACATTTACAGATAATTTAAAGCTCTGTTTATATTTCCCATGGAAAACAGGCCCAAAGTAGACCTTGAACAGAGTTGGAGAGATTTCTTTTTTCACAACTTCCTGTATATTTTTCCTGAGTGCAGAAATTTAAAGTTTGGTTAATCACAGAATCACAGAATAGTAGGGGTTGGAAGGGACCTCTGTGGTCATCTAGTCCAACCCTCAAGTTAAGTTGCTCTGTTGTGAATTCTTTGTCCATTTAAGCTTATACTCGCCGGTGAGTGACTCCTACATCTCCACTGTATTCTTTCAGTAGTTAGATGCAATGGATCCATAATGTAGTTCTTAGTAATCATTCACTGAGCTGTCCCATATATCCCAGTGTGGATTCTGGAGCTTCGTCAAGTAGTATGGCAGAGCGAGACTTCCTGTACTGCTTGCAAACTCATTAGAAAAAAAACATTGCCTTTCCTGATACATTTTTCATTCTATAGGTGGAAGCAACAGGAAGACCTAAACATGTTTTAGAACCTTAATTAAGATGTTTGTACCATTTATTACAGCAATGAGAGAAAATTCCAGCAGTACTCTAGTTTCCACCTCTCCCACCACACTTCTCAGAATCTCCCGGGTCTAGAATCATATCTTGTCATGCTAAACACTGTTTCAGTGATCAACCTTCCAATTTGTCAACCCATGTTTCTTTTTCTTTTATGGACCCTTTTTAAGAAAGACTGTTTCAGCAGGAGGTAACCACTGCTTCATTATCTAGTACTCAAGAAAATAAGCAGTATGAATACTCATCTTGGACTTCAGAGAGCTTAGTAACTTTACCTGTAAATTGAAGCGCAAGACAGGGAAAGGGTAAAGTAAGAGTAAATAACAGATACTCAGCTGCCAATCTGGTAATTCTTCATTTCACTGCAAATACGGAAATGGATAATATACCTCACAGAACATCCGTTGCTGACTTTCTGTAACTAAACAACACACATTTCATTTTACAACAAAGTAATCCAAATGCAGAGTAGAGGAAGGAGTAGCCAGTATGTAGATTTTATTCGAGGGCAGCACCAAGGAGCATCCTGGCTGAAAGGTGCCAAACAGGTTGAGGTTGCTCTAATCAAACATGAATAAACTTTGTATGCCAAACCAGCAAATTGAAGACAATCTTTTAGATTATATTTGACTGGAATTTCTACTCTTTATAAGTACAACGTAGTAAAAACACTAATGCAATACCAAAAGAGTTATGGATTATCTGGTGATATATTGCTGGTGTTCTTAATACTTATAATAACTAAAAAAATGTCACTGTCATTCTCCCCCCACGCCTTCCCCGGGAGCTTGCATTGTTAGTTAGAACTTGAGGTAGTTTCATAACTTCAAAGTATACTTAAAGAACACTTGTTAATGTATTTTTCATGATTTAAAAAATTAATATGGCCTCCAGCCATACCACCTCAGCTTTTATTCTTGTCAGCTCTCAAGAACTCAGCAGGGACAGATTAAATCGTTCCTTGGTGGAAGGCTACTTGAGAAAATCAGGTGTGTCAGGAGGTGGTTTAATATTCGCTCTGAACAGCATGCTGCTAAGGCACTCTATCTGTGGTAGGTGTCACTTCTCAGATTAGAAGTTGTCATTTTTTGTGACTATCAGGTTTTACAAGAACAGATACGCTAGCTCAAACAACACTGTAACTCAGATAATTACAGTTTGCCTACATGAGAGCCTGATCCTACAAGCTGTTGACTGGGAATTGAGAACGCTGAGCACCTAACACTGCTGGAGTTTGATTTCCCATATAGTTTCAGCTGTGATTTCTTATTCTTGCCTTCAGGAAGCAAAATGCTGTGTAGTATTGATAACTATTTGACAGCCCACAGCATAGCCTATTCCTAGAGTTGGCGGCACAACTGCAAGAGTAGTGTACTTTCACCAGCAACAGAAATTGCTATAATTAACGCTTCAAACTTGCATGTGAAATCAGGTTTTTAAATAAAAAAAATGGAACAAACCAGGCATTTTTTAAAGGGATTTAAATTTTGTTCAGTTGAAGTAGCGTAAACACAAATTCTGGGTTTTTTTACTTATCTTTGCCCCCCTAATGTTGTTTGGGGTTTTTGTGAGCCTTGAAGTGTATATTATTCACTTGTAAACGTTAGCAAAGATGGTCAAGGGCTAACTTTTTGCTTAAACAAGTAAGTCTGTAAAGATCTTTGGAAGCTGTTTAGCTGGTTGGTATATAGAAAAATTATTTTTTTCACCAGTTTTCATGTTAATCTAGTATTTTAGGCAGTATTAGTATACATAATCTAACTGACCTTGATGAGCTAGGCCATTCCATACCAAATTACACACTGTGCTTGTAATCTCTTGTATATTTAAAACCAATGTGGCAACTGCATCCAGCTCTGGAGCCCCCAACATAAGAAGGACATGAATGTGTTGGAGCAGGTCTAGAGGAGGCCATGAAGATGATCAGAGGGCTGGAGTACCTCTCCTACGAGGGCAGGCTGAGGGAGTTGAGGCTGTTCAGCCTGGAGAAGAGAAGGCTCCAGGGTGACCTTAGAGCAGCCGTCCAGTACCTGAAGAGGCCGACAGGAAGGATGGAGAGGGGCTTTCACAAGGGTGAGTAGCGATAGGACAAGGGGGAACGGCTCTAAACTAAAAGAGGGCAGATTTAGATTAGATGTTAGGAAAAAATTCTTCACCATGAGAGTGGTGAAACACTGGCCCAGGTTGCCCAGAGAAGCTGTGGCTGCCCCCTCCCTGGCAGGGTTCAAGGCCAGGTTGGATGGAGCTCTGAGCAACCTGATTTAGTGGAAGATGTCCCTGCTCATGGCAGGGGGGTTGGAACCAGATGATCTTTAAGGTCCCTTCCAACCCTTACCATTCTATGAGTTTTTAAAAATCTTGTGTCTATACTCAGTATATTTGGATCCCACATACTACTGTTGATTGTGAAATTCTGGTAGCGTTTCCAGAATAACAAATGTTAATTTTTCAGTTGTCAAGTGAACAACGATCAAAATGATATTTTATTCGCCTCACCCTTTTTATGCTGAAAGGGCTTCACTGCAGAAAGCCTGGCTTATTGTAGTCAAATCAATTTTGTTTAACCAGAATGGCAGAACGGCCATTATTTTGTTTTTGTTTACTACTTGTCATGAAGCCTACCTAAAAAATAAGGAATGTATTTAAAGATTTTAGATAGTTAAACAAAAGTGAACTTTAAACCATGACTTCACAAAAAGAACGTAAACTGTCTCTATAGGGTTGTACTGTAGAACTCTCCTTTATTTTAAAACTTTCTGATATATTTAGTATCTAACTACCATGAGGTTTTTGACTTGGGTTGTGTTAGGTTTAGAAACAAAGTGCTCTAAAATTACTGCAGAACGCATGGTAGCTTAGATACAGTAGCTATTGTATCAAACTGAATAGATTCAGAGTAATAAGCTTGTAAATTTTAGGAGGTATCTAGTGTTCTAATCTAATACTTAGCTTTGCTGTTGATACTAATACAGTCCGTATTTGGACAGTTTTGTCTCCCAAAGAAGAAAAAAAACTCAAACCATTTTAATTAAAAAGCCAGTGTTACTCATATAAAAACTGTGTTTAATTCATAATGTCAAGGTCAATTCTCTCTTCTCAACATATTTGGTCACTCCAAGACCAAAGGCCGTTCTCCCACTCTTGGAGGATACCAACTGACTCGGGCATTGGCCATTTAAAAGAACGTAGCAAAGGCACTGAGAGAAAACAAATAAAGCTGGCAGTGTCCATCAGCCTGGGAAACCTGGGTGAGCTGCTGGCAGCGATCTCACTCACTCTGACTGATCCATGGTAGTTTTGTCCTTTGACTGGGTGATTCTTGTCAGCCTGGGTGGTTGCTGGGTTAGGTATGTCATCCTACTGTTGTTTCATCTCCTCCATCTGGAGAGTGAGTTTTGACACCATTGCTTCCTTCGAGCTTTTTCACAAAGCAAAAGAGGTCCCCAAAAGTATAGTGATGTTTAGGTGTATCAGAAATACAGAAAAAACTTAAACACATTTTGGAATACTCTTCAGCATATGCCACTTTTTTTTCCTCATAACTTTCTCATATTGTGTCTCACAGGCTGTAGCGTCATCTCTAGATCCGTGACTGATTTACTAAGTTTGCATCTAGCTTCCAATATGAGCAAGGTTTAGTTGATACTTTGGTCGGTAGCTTTGTTTCTCTAATATCTTCTGGACCTTCAGAATTATTTCAACTTAATTTGATATATAACGAAAACTCTAAAATTTTGTAAAAATAGGAAGAAGAGGTATCATGGACTGATGATTTGCAAGTTCACTCGTATTTCTGCAGCTAGGCATAGAAATGTGAACACAGAAATTGTGAAATGGAATTATAATGGAAGAGAAGAAAAAAAATTCACTATTCTTCAGCGAAGTAGTCAAAAAACAAAAGGAACACATGAATACAGAGGTAGTCAGGCTTCAATTGTTCCCGTGTTCAAAGAACTACACATTCAAAAAAGGCTGCTGGACGTGTTTATTACCCTTAACTCTTGTTACGGTTCAGGTGGTAGATTGTACTTTGCTGTTTGAGGATTAAAGAAAAAATAAAACAACAAATGAAACCTAACAAGTGTAAAATACATCAGTTTTATATACAGACATACATCTCCATGAGTGTTTAAGACAATCAATATACGTAGGACAGGATGATTAGACACTTGGAATTACAGACAGCATTAAAGCTGGAAAGAACCTCTACTTTGAATCCTGAACTCATCTTCAAGAGAAGTAAACTAATTGCTGTGTTACTTTCATATATAATCCTAGGTTATCAGCAAGAATTTCTTCGATGTTAAAAAAAATCTTATTTGCATATTTATCTTTATTAACCTGTGCTGTTTGTCCAGTGCCGTTGTGCCCACACAGAGGACACTCATAAGAGGGGAAAAGCGGTTTGAAAAATATTACATGGCTGTCATGCTGTAACTTTCAGTAGCCACCAGCTGCTTTAAATTTTCTGGTTTTAAACCTTGAAAGCGGACTGACTGAAGTGTTGTCCTGGGTTCGGCTGGGATGGGGTTAATTCTCACAACAAGCTGGTTGGGCTGACCCAAACAGCCAATCAGATGGGGTATTCTATACCATGTGACCTCAGGCTCAGTATTTAAGTGGGAGCTAGCTGAAGGAGGGGCATTTGCTGCTCAGGAGCAAGCTGGGCATCGGGCAGTGAAATTTGCATGTTGTATATTGGTTTTATCAGTATTATTGCTGTTTTTTTTTTCTTTTGCTGTTCTGTTAAACTGTTTTTATCACAACCCACGGGTTTTCCGTTTTCCTTCTCATTCTCCTCCCCGTTCCACCGGGAGGGTGGAGGAGTGAGAGGGCACTTGCAGGGCTCTTTGTTGCCAGCGGAGGCTAACCCACAACTAGGTCTGTCTCAATCAGGGGATCCTTGTTACTTTTAAATTTTAGTGTACAGTGCAAGTTTATATCATAATCTTAAGGTACGTCAACATTATATTTAAATGTATTTTGCTTTTTTTTAAAAGGAAATAGTTATAAAATTAACAAAAAATGAAATATTTTGCAATGACAAGGTATTTGTAAATATTATAGCTCTGCTAACTTGGTAGGGAATATGGTGGTATTACAATGACTAAAAAACGCTGTGAAGTAATTTATCGTGTTCTAATGCTATTGAGATGATAATGGCACCTTTTATAGATGTTGTTACTGCATCCAAGTGTGTAAAAAGCCCAATATTTCGTTTATTGGATAAAGCGGTCATATTTTATCTTAGTGTATTGTTGATGACATAGCATATGTTATCTATAGGTTACAGTAAGCAGAAAATTTTCTGTGCCGTGCTAAATAAGTTATGTAGACTGTGACTTGGTAAAAGAGCTTTGCATTCCCATCCATCTCAAAGAATCTTACTGATTTCTTGTAAGGAGTGAGTTTATTAGAGTACCTTTATTAGGTAAAGGTGTTTGGGGTCTAAAAAATATTGTTGGTGAAGAGTTTGTCCCAGATACATCTGATATGTCACAAAAGAGATGTTGTAGGTGTGCTGAAGTTGGGCATGTTAGTAAGGCCTTTCCGTTAGTCCTTACTGCCTGTATTAGGGGGAGGCACCTTGGTGGAGAAATGTGAGGGAACGTTGAGTCGATGGCAACACCGCGCCACTGCACAATGCTCTTGCAGTAAAAACGACTCTGATAACAACTTGAAATGTCCCGAACTAGCAATTCAGGGGTTTATGTGAAGTTGTAGTCTGGAAAGCTGATGGTTAAGTTACCCATGCCGGGCAGAACAGTTGATATAGTAAACAGTTGTGTTCAGTTTAGCAGCTTTTCACCTGCGTATCTGATGTAAGCGGGACTTAAGTAGATTCAGTGATTTTAAAAATTATAAACAGTGGTTTTATGTACACTGTGATAAAAATCCCTCTGCATCATGTTTCTTCTGAGAAAATCTTTCCAAAAAACGCCAGCATTGACCTGAAAGTGATGCCAGCAGCGGTGAGAGAGGAGTCTGACGAAAGCTGGAGGCTAGATGGCATTACCGGCGTAAATGGGAACAGAAAAAGCAATTTATGTTCCTTTTCTCAAGTCATGATGATTCCAGTCACTGAAATTCTACTGTAGAATTGTATATTGTATATTTATAAAAATATATTAAAATATAAAGGTGTAGGATTATGTATTCTATGATTCAATTCTATGATACCTGATTATGACAAGTAATACCATCCATATTGTCAAGAAGCATCGTAGTAAGGAGAGGGAGTTTTAGTGTGGGTTCTTTTGTTTGTGGGTTTTTTTGGGGGGGTTACCTTTTCAGCCATACTGGCTTTCATTTTTATCCCAGCAAAGGGAGGCACCAATCCGGTGCTGTGCGTGCTCAGGCTTCGTGGAAGCACTGCACTGTTACCCCATTATATATCTTTTTTTTAATCCAGGCACCGTGACAAGATACCAAACAAGGTAGCGGTAAAAAAAGCATTTCCACCCCAAGTTTTACCTCAGAAAGGATGCTAAAGCCAGCAGAGGCGGCTTCACAGAATCACAGAATGGTAGGGGTTGGACGGGACCTCTGGGGGTCGTGTAGTCCAACCCCCTTGCCGAAGCAGGGTCACCTACAGCAGGCTGCACAGGACCGTGTCCAGGCGGGTCTTGAATATCTCCAGAGAAGGAGACTCCACAACCTCCCTGGGCAGCCTGGGCCAGGGCTCCGTCACCCTCA
>Ga0065711_1029469_pt1 | contig 36083 bp, 40 predicted proteins | sample Hoacrofraction12_FD_59098 | JGI IMG/M metagenome (GOLD analysis project Ga0065711, IMG submission 59098) | Hoatzin crop microbial communities from Cojedes, Venezuela - Epithelial fraction 12 v2 (version 2) | ecosystem: Host-associated > Birds > Digestive system > Esophagus > Crop | place...
CTGAACATGAGGAAGAACTTCTTCCCTCTGAGGGTGATGGAGCACTGGAACAGGCTGCCCAGGGAGGTTGTGGATTCTCCTTCTCTGGAGATATTCAAGACCCACCTGGACAAGGTCCTGAGCAGCCTGCTGTAGGTGACCCTGCTTCAGCAGGGGGGTTGGACTAGATGACCCACAGAGGTCCCTTCCAACCCCTGCCACGCTGTGTGATTCTGTGTGAAAAAAATCTAACAGGGACCTCAGAGGGAGCCACTGACCCTCCCTACTTCAATGTTTTTCACCTGCTGTTTCCCCATTCCCCCCTAACTCTTTAGACACCTGTGGGTAAAGTGTGTGTGCACCAAGGGAGGGGAGAGTAAAAGGGGAAGGACGCATGTGCAAGTAGATGAAGCCAAAGTCCCTGCTGTCTCCCAGAACAACAGATCTCTCTGCATGTGTCTGTGTGTGCGTGACCTTACAGGTATTTAGCGTCTAGATTTCTGCTGTCTCAACTCTGGGGTCCTTCACAGAAGCCCAAGTATTGGGGACAGCAGTTGGGACTGAAAAACCCGATACTGATCCCCACTCTCAGCTCAGAAGGGGAGAGGAGGAGGTTGCTGTTAAGGCAGGGGCTTGGTTCGAGTAGTTGGGATGAATGTTGGGTATCCCTTCGCACTGCTCGCGGCAGAGGGCACTGTCCCCTTACACATGGCACCTCTTCCCTTCGCAGCAGAGAGAGGCGTTTAAGAAGCGCTGGTTCACGCTGGATCACCGCAGGCTCATGTACTTCAAGGATCCTTTGGTGAGGTGGAGACCTGACCTCTGGCAGCTGCGGGCAGGGTCAGAGTGCAGCCAGAGGCTTTGCTTTGCAGTGAGGGAGGCTTGCAGGTTCCTCAGCTGCTCTGAATGGACTCTAGGTCTTCCCCTTTCCATCCCACTTAGTTCATCCCATGCTTTCTGTGTTTGTTTCACTGCCTGCAGACAATGGGAACAGGGAGGGCAGCGGCATAACAGTGGTGGTGGGGAGGAGAGTGACGTGGGGGGTGACATGGATAGACAGGAGCAGCAGTTCCTCTCTCAGACCTCGAGTTTTACGCTCTTAAATTTTCCTTTCTGCCACTGCCTTTGAGCGTAGACTCCCTGCTCTTCTGAATCCCCTGACCACCTTCACATCTCTTTGCTGCTACATCCCTAGTTCTCACCCACTCTCCTCCCGCCCTTAGGTGCATTGCTGTTATTCCCTGGTTCTTCTGGGATTCCCTAAATCCCTCTTTCCCTCCTGATGTGCAGGATGCATTTGCTAAGGGCGAGGTGTTTGTGGGCAGCAAAGAGAATGGCTATAGCGTCCAGAAGGGATTGCCTTCAGGGACACAGGGCAACTTCTCTTGGCACTATGGCCTCACCATTGTCACCCCCGACCGGGAATACCTCTTCACCTGCGAGACGGAGACTGACCAGCTGGACTGGATCGCAGCCTTCACTAGTGTCATCAACCAGGCCATGACACCACAGGAATATGCAAGTAAGTGCCTGGATGCTGTTTCCTTCCCCTTCTGCCACTCCTGTTCAGGGTATTGCCCTAATGCATCACCTTTTTCCTTCACTCCAGTTGAAGCCTACTTCAAGTTTAAATCCTAGGAAGCCATGCGGGAACCTCGCTGTGACTCGACTCTGCGTGGTCCTGTTGGGTGCCCTATCAGGAGAGGAGAGGAGATTGACATCAAAGAAACACAGTGCTCTTGAAGCACCCTTTGAAGCACTTTTTTTTTTCCCCATAGATGGTCCACTTTGTTCTGGGGGCCAAATTAAGCTGCTTCCTTTGAAGCGCAAGACTTTGTGAGTCTGAATCCTCAGTGCAACCTGTCACTGTTAAGTTGCTGTGATCTGACTGGATGCTGGCAGGCCTTGCCTGTCGATCGGGTCTTGAATACTTGGCACTTGCTATCTTGGACATGGGACCTAGCGTCTCTCCTGCATGAAACTGCAGACAGCCACCTACCCTACACAAGAAAACAGCTGCCTGCCTGGAGCTATGCCTCAGCAGGTTGCAGGGGCTGCTGGACTAGGAGAGACAAGAAATGGCTTCTCTGCTGGCAACGGAGATGTGAAACGTCTAGATATTTTATCAGTTAGAGCTGTAGTTGAGAAAGGTCAGTTAAAAGATGCAGTCTAACAGCCAAATGTGAGGCCTATTTCCTCCTGCCGTGTGTGGGCTTGAAAGCTTCTTCAGACCACATTTGTGTGGAGACCTTCCTCTGATTGCTACAGAGAATGTTAAGAGATCTGCTCAAAAACAATATGTGTGTGTGTATTTGTGTGTATATAGACAATGTGTGTGTATCCACATAACAAAAAGTGGTAGGAGGTGGAATACTACCCTAGGGAAGATACTGTGAGGGATATTCATGCCATTGAAATTCAGCTGTCAAATTTGAGTCTCTAGTCAAACCAATGGAGAGAGCTTGGGTCTGGCAGAGAGCAGCCAGTGGCGTGTCTGATACTGACTTTGGAGTCTCTGTTGACTTTACTAGAGTGTAGGGGTTGATGTCTGAAGTTAACTAATGCATGGATCTCTGCTCCCTCACTCTCTCTAGCCCTGGGACTTCCATTCTGCCCTATACATTACATATGTATACATTGTATATTACGTACGCATACAATTTTATGCAGTAGTAGGAAGTGTGTATGTTCATGTCCTTGTAGTAACAGTTAGCCCTAACCGCTAAATCAACCCATGATTCATATCTTAAAGATCATCTCTTAAATCTCTCCTGGGAGAGCTGTGTTTCACATGCTGGAAGGACCAGCTGGGTTCTGCTGATGACTGTAGAATCTGATGTGTCTGCAGTTTTATGCAGGCAGTGTGAGAGCAGGCATCTAGTGTGTTAAGGGGAGATAACTGGAATTAATGAGGCAAACAGTATTTTAATTAGCTTCTAAGAAATGAATTAAAAAATCTGACTATAAGTTATTTTTACTTCCTAAACAAACTGAGCTGCTCACTGCTAAGGCGTGAGGTCATTCCTTGAAAAAAAGCACAGACAATCGGAGCAAGGAGCCATGGCTATTGATTGCATTTCCCAGGGCATGTGGACAGTGTATCTTCCCATCAGACCCAAGTGGGCAAAGTCTTCATCCCCCACTGCTTCTCTGGAGGCCCCTCTCTGTGCTGAGACCACCACAAACTTTTCGGACCATCAACTTCTGGGATGAGAAGCAGCACCACTCATCCTGCTGCCATGGCACGGTGGGGCTTTCCACCCAAAAGTGTATTTTCACTGCAGTTTGCTGATCTCTCCCAGTTTGGAGCACGACCATCCTAAAAACCGAAGGCTGTTACAAAGCTTATGTTCCAAAACAAAGTGCCTTTCGGTTCTGATAACGTGAAAATGGGGCAGTCCATTAAAAAAACCCTCAAGCCCCATCTAAACAACCTGCACATTCAGTTCTCGGGTGAAGAGTAGAGAGTGTGACCCAGCCATGCCAAGAGCTGATACAGGTAACCCAGAAGGAGGCCTCTGAAGTTCCCTCCATCAAAGTCATACGTGCCATACACTCACTCCTGTGGCACGGTTGTGCTGAAGCTGTTGCATGCAACTTGTTGCTCTGGAAGGTGCTTGGGTCCTACTGCAGCAAGTGCAGTAATGGTGGGATGCTTTCTTCTCCTGTTTGCTGCCAAGTTATTGCTACTGGAGATGAGTGGAGGCATCTAGCTCAGCCACAATGAAGCTAATACATCAAGGATGCAAAAGAGCATGGCTGGAGTGGCCTGAAAACCCCCGAGAACTAACAGCAGAGTGTGTTTGGTAATGGCACGTGTGTTGCTGCTCTGCAACTTCTGTCCTGCTGTCTGTTCCCTGCGACGAATGAGGCTCAGATGTGGGCGAAGAAGGAGCACGGTAGTGTTGGGTGTAGAAGCATGGGGACATAGGTGTCGTGCAGTGATGCCCCGCTAGAAGGCGATGGTGCCTGCCTGACAGGCTTCTGCTCACGGCTCTGGGGTGAGGCAGCAAGTCCTGGGGGTTCGAGGGAAGGAGGGGGAAAGCTTACAGAACGGGGATGGTCTTTGAGCAGAGGGAGGAAAGGGGGGGGGGTGTCTAAAACACCCTTTGAGTCTTTAGGAGCTTGATGCTGCTGGGGGCAGGGCCAGGTCATAGCCAATGTGAGATGTCCTACTACCTGGTGGGCTTGCTTGCAAAACCAGAGGCTACATCCATTGTCTATACCTCAAGGGCCCCTGATGTCCTTGGAAGGGAGTGGGGGAACAGGGCCTCTCAGCCCAGCTTGGCTAAGGGGCAAGGAGAACAGTGTGGCAGCTCCTGGTCTACTGCACTTTCAGGGCTGGCCCTTGTTTCCCTTCTAAAGCCACAGCGTGATGCTTTTCCCCTCCCTTGCCACATTAGGGAGTCTTGTCTTTCAGTTATTTCCTCTCAAATGAGGACAACTGTGCAAGGGGTAGTGGGAAAAAAAAAAAGGGAAACAAGAACAAGATGGAAGAGGGAGCAGGAGGAAGGTGCAGGAAGACACAGGGGAGGAAAGCGTGGCTGCAAGAAAAGGAGGGAGCCAGCATGGCTCCTCAGCTAGCAGCTAAGGGGCCAGTATAAACTGGGACTGTGTTCACACTGGTGTGTGAAGCTGTGAGTCAGACACATTCCTCTGTGCAGTGGGCAAGGCGACTCCAGGGGCTGGTTCAGGGGGGTAGAACCCACCTCTCCAGCGTCTGTCTGAGCTGAGAGGACACAGACTTCAGAGGAGAAATCCACTTGTCCACCAAGTCTGCTGGTTTTTGTGGGCCCAGCGAACGCTGAAGAAGCAACAAATGAGGACCTGGTGAAGAGCAGAGACGTTTCCTCCTGGCTGGCAGAGGTTATTTTGCACCTGTTGGTCTTGAAGAGGAGGGCAGTGTCCCTTTCTCAGCCCTTTGATGGTTAGGGGAAACCGCTGGACAGAGCTTGTGATGGACAAGATCAGCAAAATGGACTGGGCAGCTGGAGGTGAGGAATAGACTTCTCTACAGTACCCTGTGTCTGATGAACTCTTGCCATTCTTCCCTCTTGTGTTAAGGCTAACCGTGTCCCACACAGCGAGGGGGGGAAGGCAGGGTGAAGGAACGGGTCTCTGACAGCCTGACTTGCTCTTGCTCGCCTTACGCAAAGATGTCTTATGACCCTTCCTTCATCAGTTCAGGGCATGAAGAGGATCCCGAGGGTGGCAGCTTCTTGGAGGAAAGCAGCGGTGGGGGTGATGACAGTAGTGTCCTGGGAGGGGACAGCCCGGTCACGGGGCCGCTGGGTGCAGTGCTGCTGGTCATGTGCCTCGCTGGGATGGTGGGGAACATCTACACCGTGGTGGTGGCCTCCGGCAGGGTGACGGGCCGTTCGGCGGGCTCCTTGGGGGTCTACGTGATCAACCTTGCCCTGGCTGACCTCCTGTACCTCTCCACCATCCCCTTTGTGGTCTGCACCTACTTCGCCCATGACTGGTTCTTTGGGGATGTAGGCTGCAGGCTTCTGCTCAGCCTGGACCTCCTCACCATGCACGCCAGCATCTTCCTCCTGACCGCCATGAGCCTGGAGAGGTACTGGGCGGTGGCCAGGCCGCTGCAGGCCAGGCGGGCCGGCAACACTTCCCGCAAGGTGGCCAGCACCGTCCTCTGGCTCCTCTCGCTCCTGCTGACGGCCCCCATGATGGCGATGACCCGGCTACGGGAGGGGGGTGGCCCCCACAAGTGCATCTGCGTGCCCACCTGGACGCCAGTCACCTTCCGGCTCTACCTGACCGTGCTCTTCGCCACCAGCGTCCTGGCACCCGGCCTGGTGCTGGGCATCGTCTACGCCCGCCTGGCCCGCGTGTTCCGGTCCTCTGCCTGGGGCCCGGGGCTGCCTGCGGCCAGCCGTGCCCCAGCCCGGAGGCTCTTCTCCAGGATCTCCGCCATCGTGGTGGCCTACTGGGCCTGCTTCCTCCCCTTCTGGGCCTGGCAGCTGGCCAGGCTGTACTGGGGCGAGGGGCTGGGCATCGGCCCCGCCGCCCAGGCCTACCTCAACTTTGGCGTCACCTGCCTGGCCTACGGCAACAGCTGTGTCAACCCCTTCCTCTACACCCTGCTCGCCGGCAGCCACCGCCGGCACCCCAGCCGCAGCGGGATGGGCACGGCACGGCCCCCGGTGCCCTCCCGGCAGGCCGTGGGGAGCCCGGTGGGAGGCCACAGCATCCCCGCAGCTTTGGGAGAGTCGTCGGGGTCTGTGAGGGAGAGCGAGGGGTGAGCAGCGCCCCAGGGTGGGAACATCTCCCAGCCTTTGGCTGGGCTCGAGTCGAGAAATAAAAAGTGCATCACCTTCCATGCCGGCGTGCAGTGTCTTCCATCGTTATTGTGGCGGTGCCTTCCCCACCATGCCTTCCCCTTCACAAGGCTGCTCACCCTCCTCAGCTGGGGGGAGGCTGCTTGTCTTGAGGAGCCTGACTCCATCCTCAGGTACTTCAGCCCTCGCACACCAGCCTCCACCTTGCGCAAGGCTGGGGAGTGGGTGGCAGGGAGCAGTCAGCCTTGATAAGTCTAAATTATAGAGCTGGGGAACCCTCGCCACCCCTCACCTCCTCCCTGGCAACAGGCCAGGCCATAACAAAGTCAGGACAACAGTGAGTCACGGATTTCACAGGACCAGTGAGTCACTGCAAGAAGCAGCCACGCTAGCAGGAGACCTGAATAAGGTTCATCCTCTTGTGGTAAAGCTCATACGCAGCTTTATTCCCCCCACCCTCCACAAAAAAAAAACCACCTGTGAAGAATCTTTCTGAAAAATGACTTCCAAGTGCAGTTAAGAGATGTTGTGAGATTGCTCTGAAGTACAGCTCAGGGACATCAGCACATTTGCTCCACTTTCAAGATCAGTCCAGCAGAGGAAGCTGCAAGGAGAGAGGTCTACTTTGTGTCCATCATCACAGCTCATGGAGGGGCCCCTCACCAGCACCATGTCCCTGCTGTGGTTGAGGAAATCCCCAACTCTCTGTCCTACCAAATGGACCCCAGTCTGCCAGACTGTGTCAACGCCACTGCATATATTGGGCCAGGTATCTCACCCTGAGGCCATCTAGCCTAGCACGGCTCACTTCCACAGAGTGAAACTCTCTTCTCATCCCTAGAAAGTGTGGCCTCGTCCATATCACCCCATGGGAAGAGTACCCAAGCTATGCTATGCCCCAGCCATATCTATGAACAGGGTGGCAATGTAAGCTGTCCTGTTTACTACTATAAATACAGCCCTAAAGAGCGGGATGTGATCATCCAGAGCAGACCGGCTTTGGGCAACATGGGGCTTCAAGAGAGATCCAGCTGCAGAGCCTCAGGTTGCTTGTATACCCTAAGTGTTCCTGGCTCCCAGCTCAGAAGCCCATCTTGAGCTATCATCTCCAACTCGTCTCTTTCTTCCTCAGCCTCCCAGTTCTCAGCAGCCAAGCCTCCTTCTGCATGGGTACCTGAGACACGGGACCTGGCAAAGCCTCACAAATTACGGAGCAAGAGTGGGAGGTGCTGCTGCCATAGTAGCAAGTTCCTGTGCTCCAGCTGCTCTGCGACTGCTTAATGGGAGGAACTGGCCCAGCCAGGCCTATCAGGAGTTCTTGTAGGACACCAAATTATTTGTACTTCGTGTTGCTCATGGCCAAACCTGGAAGCGAGGACACAAAGATTAGGTCCTTCCATCCCAGGTCCACCTGGTAACTGCTGTGCACTGTGAAATGGCCAGCTCTCACCTTTCCTGTGCCCACCAGGCACAGCCTGCCCCACAGCAGTAGTAATTGCTGCTGAAGTAGAATTAGACTGGGAGAGCCCTGAGGCAGCTGCTGGCTGACACCTTGGGTAACAACCCACAGCCCGGTAGGAACTATGCTGTAACATCACACATGCCTCATGGTCTCCAGACTCCTCAGAGGCTAGCCTCAGTTTAGACTGGGAAGTGCTCAGGCTCACTCAGGCTAGTATGAGTGAAGGGGTAACAGAAGCATAGTGGACACATCTGTAGCATCCCCCGCCCCAGCTGGGCACAGCTACCTCTCCCAGCTCTGGATGGACCAGGCAAGCTGCATGGGGCAGAATAAAACCAGATCCCTCCTGGTTACTTCCCTCGTGTGCCACATGAGCTAGGGCCCACCAGTATTTGTGCTTCTGCAGTTATTGGAAGAAAGGGTTTGGAGGAGGAGCCCACTGCATGCTCCACCACACCCAGCAAGGCATCCTTTTCTACTGCTGTCCCAATGCAGCAGCAAGAAGTCCCAAGAAGACATGGGAAAGCTGTATCATAAGTAGGACCAACCTCTACAGAGGGCTGCAGGCCAAAGCTAGCACAATTAAGGACTTCTCCCTCACTCCATGCCTGAGTAGGCTTACCTAGCACAGCAGCTCAAGGCTGCCTGAGGCCAGCGAGGGATGCTTAGTTTATGGAAAGAAAGATTTAATCCACCCATTTTACTCATGCAGGGTAAGGTGTCAGTCTAGACCTCAAGAGTGGGTGACTGCCTAAGGGACCCATCCAACTCTCTCCCTTAGTCCCATCATTTCCTTCTGAGGCATTTGACCCTCACCTTCCTCTCCATCCAGGACTTCAAGGACCAAGGCTGGCACAATCTTCCCCCCCCAAATGGTACTCAAGCAAACTTGCTTACCCTCCTCCCCCCACCCTGGTAACCAACCCATGTGGACTACCAGTATGAAGCAGATCAGATTTTGAGACTAGGTAGACCAAAACTCATATTTATTGATTTCTTTTTCTGTATCTTTGAGATGGAGGTGTTAGAGGAAGTTATTCCCAGCTGACGGACTGGAGTGTGAAGTCCCCTTGTGTATCAAAGTAGTCAAAGACAGAGAGACCAAGCCGGTTCGGGAATGTGAACTGGTGGCCTGGCAGGTGGACTGTCAGATCATTTTGGTTGATGGCAAAAGCAATCTGGCAAGACAAATGAAAAAGTCAGAGAAAGTTTCTGCTGAGATACCCTCAAGCCTTTCCCCTCCACAGCACTGCTGTGCCACCCTCTGCTTTGCAGGGTGAACATGTTCAGCAGCATAACCTGCTCTTCAACAGCAGGAGTGTTATTCTGGTCTCCCAAGAGATACCTATTCCCTGCTCAGTTCAATAGCAACGTCCCTTTGAGCTGGATGGAGCTTGCATGTTTGATCCCCACCCTTCATCACTGCCCAGAGCCCTGGGTGGTGGCACCGGCCAAGCAGGAGAAGCCAGCTACCTCCTGTACAGCCAGCCCTGAGACAGCCTCCGCAGCTGGGTGCCCTGTGCCAGATACCCTTCCTTCACTGGGACGCGTACAGAGAGTGCACCCCAGGCCTCACCTCTGCTGTGCCCCCCTTCTGGAAAGGGAAGGTAGTCTCCCTGTGCTCTGCACCCCACTCTTCCACCTTCTTTGAGTTGCACACGATGGTGTTCACATCACCATGAGCTTCAAAACGGGGGTTGAAGTGAAGTGCGAGGTTAGAAGCATCCTTCCCCAGATTTATCACAAAGCTGCAGAGAAAGAAGACACCAATACTGTTTTAATCAATACTATGGTAGCATGTTGCTTCTTGCCATGAAGATCTCTGGTTCTGTTGCTTCAAGCCCAGCTGAGGATAACCAAAGAGAAACCCTTTGCTAAACTGCACAGCTTCCCTAAAAAGACAGTGCTGTGTCAGCAAGGGGTACTCTCCTCTGCTGGGGTGACAGACCCCACAGTGCCATCCCTGGGAGAGACACCACAATTTCCACAAAGCTTTTAACAAGAGAAAGGTTCAGCACTTAGAGCCCTGGACAGGGAGTTCTCCTGCACCCAAACCAGCTCCCAAGGAGTCAGTTGCTTGCCACAGATTTCCTTTCAGCCCCAGACAGTTAGCTGGTGCTGCATGCTGCCTGACAGCCACTGCCTTCTCCCCGCCCTGCAGGCAGCTGAAATAATTACCATGTCATTAGCTATCCCAAACCATCTGCAACAGCAGTGGGAGGAAGCAGCTTCCTAGCCCAATGTCCACCTTGCCTCCAGGCCTCTTACCCAGATGGGAAGACAGAAGGCATATTATTTGGCAAGAGAAAGCCCAGGAGGCTTCACTCCGACACTATCAAACTTCAAAGGCACTGGGAAGAGCTGGGACACGTTTCCTGGAACACTGCTAGTGCTGGTACAGCAGCTATGGGCTCTGCCTCACCTGCTGAGGAGCCCCACCAGCTGCAGACCTGCACAAGGGCTGGGACCTGCTGCAGAGGCTTGCCTGGGGCCCCAGCCACCCTGGTCCCTGCACATTTAGGAGTACATTTCCACTTAATCCCACCTGCCTACTCACCACCTTCCCTCCTTCCTTCCCTACCAGGATCTGAGAGGCATCTCCACTGGGTGAGATCAGACCTCAACATGCTGAGACCCCCTGCTGCAACACAGAGCCTTCCCATTTGCAGCATCAGCTGGAGCTGTGGCTCAGAGCATCCACGGTGCCAGAGCACCCAGCACCTCTCAGCTGCTTGGGCCATAATCTCCTCCTGCCCAGTGAAGCGAGGCACTGTAATGGTGTCCCCGCTCCTGGGCCATCTTCATGCAGGGGAGAGGATGTGGCAGTGGGGATGGTCTCAACCCAAATCTCAGTATAGGCGTAGCTTCCATTTCCTTTACCCTTCGCTAGAGAGGATGTGGTCACTGCCAGTGCGTGCAGCTGGAGCTTCACATCTGCTTTGGCTTAGCCCCTTGGCAGCACAGTGTGTCTGCAATGTGCGTTAGGCAATGACTCACTGGCAAGCGCTGCTGGTGTTAACCCCTTCGAAAGCTGCTCCTCTCCTACCCGAGGGACTCCTTTCAGTCCCCACCAGAAAAGGGCAACTCAGTATGGTGCCTTGCCCGTGCCTGGGCAGCACAACACAGCTTACCTCTTAGCATTTGGTGCAATTTTCCCCTTGGCAATGAGGCGCTGGCCAGGCTTGAGACCCAGGTTGGTGCATACTGGTCCCTGGGGAATGTGGAGGCAGACACATTAGCTCAGTACCTGCTGACTCAATTGCTCTGACTTGGCACCTCTCCCTGCTGCTTTGCAAGACAGTGCATTACTTCGGATCTCTGGAGAGACAGGGGAGCTCCCTTCCTCTAGGGCACTGCACCAGGGACATCCCAGAGAAGTTACCCCAGTCACATGGGTCATGTGCCTGATTTCCCAACCTTTCTCCTGCTGCTCTCATCAACATATCTGTATTTCACAGCAAAGTGTAAGCACCTGCAAGCTCCCATCACACCCACCCTGTCCCAAACACACCCGTGTGCCTCACGGGTCTCACATCATCCCACACAAGCCAGGCTGCACAGGGATGAAGCCTCCACTCCCTTCCCCTGGCTTGGATTTGAACTTCAAGCCTTGCCCAGGTCCAGGGGCTCAGACACTGCTCCTCAGCTCTCAAGGGCTTGGCTTTTTTTTGTAGGCTCAGCATTTGCAAAAATATTCTTCTGTTCCATGTACACGCCTTTCCCCACCTTCTCTCTAGGAGAACTAAAGTACCCTGGTAAAGGCATATGAACACATTTTCTATCACAGCAGAGGCAAGACCCAAGAATCTTTCTTCCATCCCACTTCAATAAATAAGCTTGCACTTGGGACAATCCCTGATTAATCACCCTCAGTCTAATGAAAGGTAATTTAATTAAATAAGTGCAATCACTCTGCTGACACAAGCATCTCCCCAGCAGTCCTTGACACTCTCAGAAGGACACTTCTGCATAGCACACTTACTTACAAGAAAGGGAGAAATAACGATCCAGTGATTCATGAAAACTTCAGCCAGGAAGCAAGCAGCAAGGCTGCCCAGAAGAGGTTCTCAGCAAGCAATAAACATTACCGCAGCTGCTTTCCCAGAGCAGAGCTGCTGTAAAACAGGTTACCCCAGCTCGGGAGCCAACCCAGCAAGGACCCCCCACGTACCTCCCCAAAGGGATCCTGAAGGGAAAAAAAAACCTGACTCCTGCCAGAATAAGAAATAGCAGCCACCTCTCTGTAATGGATGCAGGAGGGATCCTTCCTCCCCAGCAGCAGGCACCCAGCTCTAGGACACCCTCTGACACAGGGGCTGATGAGCAGCTGGAGGAGGATAGTGCAGGTCCCCTCACACCACGCCAACACATTCCCCACAGACCCCCTCCATGAAGAACCATGTCCAGCAAAGCTGCCCCATCCCCTTCTCCACTCACGCAAGACATGGTGCTGCTCTGCAGGCTGATGCTCCTCTCCACCAAGGTGCAGGAGTCCTAGGCAAGTAACTGCAGGGGCCCCACCCTTGCCTTTAAATAGATGGAGAGCTGGTTTGTCCCAGCCCTGCTCCACCCCACCCACCAATCAGACCGAGGAAAGGGTGGGAGGGCTTAGTTCTGGGGGGAGGCAGAGCTGCCTCCTCCCGCCCTCACCCAGGCTCCTCTCCAGGATGCGAAATCCAACCCTTCCAAGCAGGCTGCTGGCCACTCCCGGAGGAGATCCAGCTGTGTGTGGCCACAAAGCCAATGGAAAATAGTTTTACAATGAATGTTTTACTATCCAAGGCTTTTATCCCACGCAGAAAATGGTCAGATGGATGGAGACTTGGCGGGAAGGTTCTGGGAGGAGGCCTGGGCTCTTCAGCTCTGGTTAAATCAGGAGCAGAAGAAATATCACTGAGCGAACAGAGTACCTCAGAAACTGTTTGTGGTCCAGGTGAAGCCCCAAGAGCAGAGGATTGAAGCCAGATCCAGGGTCACCCAGCTGCACTACCAAGCCTTGCTGTCCCCAGAGGCTGCCCAGCTGCTGATCCACCTCTTGCCACTCATTCTTGTAGGTATCAAAGGAGGAAAAACAGTCCTTGTTCTGCAGAACCCCTAGACACCCTCAAAGCTGTGCAGCTGATCTTGGCTGTAGAACCGAGACACACTGGACACACTGGGTGTGGGCTGAAGAACAAGGGGATGGGGAAGGAATTATCCAGGAAAGTTCAGTGCCTGGCTCTTCCACCTAGCCTGGACACACTGAGGGGGGGGACGACAGGGACAGAGGTGGGGGGCTGAGGAACAAGGGGATGGGGGCAAAACGCTCTATCACAATAAGCTATAGGATATATATGTCTTTTGTCTGCCTCCATGCTCTCTTTGTGGCAAATATGATTCACTCCGAGTGAAAGGATTCCTTTGGAAAAAGTTACCCAATTACTACATGGCTCAACTGTAATTACACTGAAAGAGGAGGGAAAAAATTCAGGCAGTGGGCCAAGCCTGCGGCTTAAAGCTCTCCTTGTCTTGCATATTTGTCTCTAAATCACAAGACGCTTCGCGATTTCCTTAAGAGGCCCAGAATTGAAACTCACTGAAACACTTTCTTCTCTTTCTATGAGGCCCATCTGTTCCCCATGTCCTGAGGACGTGATAGTCCTCATCCAGAGGACCTCATGCCAAGCAGAACCCCAGAAGCTGTCACTCCTGGGTGTTTCCAGTTGGTGCCATCAATGTCAGCAGAGGTAGCAGGGAGGACCTCCTGCCTGCTGGAGCTCGGGATGACATTGCAGGCTCCAGCCTTTGCCCAGGTTTGTGATCACCCTGTGACACAAGGGGGTTGGAGTAAAGGCCAAAGTGGGCTTCTTTGCTCTTACATGTCCGCTCCCTCTTTCTCCCTCTTGAAACCTGCCTCAGGGTTTGGTGCTTGAGCCTGATCCCTTCCATGGTGTGCAGTACAAGGAAAAGTGCTCCATACCAGCGGGAGAAAAGTAACTAGAGCCAGCTTCCTCTGCCCAGGAGATGTGTGTAATTAAATCAATTCCTTTGAAATCCACGATTTTGTGAGACCGAACCCCTGCAAAGGACCGCAGATATCTCTCCAAGGAGATGAGCTGCTGCTGGAGCCATGATCTAGCAGGTTGCAAGGGCTGGACTAGGAGGGACTGCTCCCTTGCAAGAAATGTTGGACAGGGAAGGCAAATGTGGAGATCTTTGCTCACTGAAGGCTGGAGATGGGGGAGGCCATTTAAAAGGTCAGGGGTAGGCTCTGTGTTTCATGCATTTCTGGCAGCTGGGCACTGTAACCCAGCCTTAGTAGCCACCAGCTCTTTGAGCCATACTTGTCCAGGTACCTTCCTCCAGATGCTGCTGGAAAGACTAAAGGCCAACTCATGGATAAAAGGCGATAATGAGGCAGGGGATACCGTCCCAGAGGAGATGCTGGAAGGTCTATTCACATCAAGGAAATTCATCCTTCTTGTGTTTGTCTAATGGAAGTCCAGGTGTCTTTACTGGCTTTCAAGAAGCCTTCAATTAAATGGCATAAGCATTACAGGCGAATACCACAGGCAAGAAGGCCTTGGAGTGTCCCACTGCCTGTAGGCCATGGGCTATCTCCTTCAGTACAATGCCATGTGTCCCTTCTTACGTCTGGGTTGGAACCACCATAATGAGGTGACAAAATCTAAAGCTCCAGCATCAGTGTCCTCGCAAGGTATGGCTGAATTCAGAGGAAGGAAGGTCCCTGCTCACCCTGATGGCACACCAGACAGGGATAGTGTCCCCAGCTGCAATGACACCTGCTCCACCGCACTGAAGATCCAGAGGTGCTTGGCCATTATTTTCAGGAGAAATGTGGTGTAGGAAGAGCCACTGTGGGTTGAGAAGGGCAGAGCCAGGCTGGTTATAGCTGGTAGTCCTCACCTCCCGTTGTCTCACTCTTTATCAGTGTCCGACAGGTCAGACAGCTAGGGGATATGCCAGCAGGTTATCAGCCCATCCGATCTGCGAAGGATGGAGATGAGGAAGATGTGGACAGATCACAGCAGACCTTGGTGGCATGGGCTTATCCTGCTGTGTGGGAACTCAGCAATGGGATAGGTCCCTTTTCCTCCACCCTTCTGGCCAGGCTCTTGCTCACCAGGAGAACTCTCCTGCCACACAAGGCAAATCCTTACTTTGTATTAAAGGGACAGACGCTGATCTGCATCATATCTTGGGAAGCAAAAGATCTTCTTTGCCCAAGCCAAAGGGATTGAGTGGACCTAGCCAAAGGGATTGAGTGGACCTGATGGTGTTGCCACAAACAGTGCCCTTGGCCATGCTGAACTGTTGGCCAGAGGGAGCCCTAAGTGTGGAGAAGGGAGTCATGTCTGTGGGATATTACTTCAGCAGTGCCTCATCTCTGGTTATGAGGGTGAGGCAGGTGGTGTTTGCATCAGCATCTGCATTCTCCAGACCGAGGTTGTGTGTCCTGGACAGGATGGAGCCAGGAGAAGCAGGTGTAGGAGAGCCAGCTGCCATGGCAGGGGCAGACGGAATTTGCAGCCAGAAATCACAGCAAAGACCCCACCAAGCAAGTCCTATGCAAGAGGTTAGGCATCCCACTCAGGTGGTGACCCTGGGCAGTCCCTGTGGCCCATGCTTCAGAGACAACCTAGCTCCTGGTAGCAACTCGCTGACCTCTCTCTGGCCTTTCCTTGCACAATGTCCCTGTCTGCTCACTCCTCCTTGGAAAGTGCAAATTGCCCTTGTACAGTGAGCAATCCTAGACAGTCCTCAAAGAACTGTTGCTGCCTTTGGGGTCTGAGCTCATCCCCCGATGCTGGCTGTGATCCATCATTCCCACAGAAGACACCAGACACCACCATCTGTTGCTAGCGCTGCCCATGGTGTTCATTGTAGCTCTTCTACCAGAGCCTCAGCCTTCTTTCTGCACTGTCCTTGACATCCAAAGAGCCCGTGCTGATCTCTCCATGCTGAGATGGCATTGTTTCTTGAGCTCCCAGCTTTCCTCGTGGACATCCCCACCCCTCCTAGCCTCCAAGCTGTAATTCAGCTTGGGTTGAAGAGGGAAACGTGATTGCTAAGGGTGAGTTTCATAACTGTGAGTAGCTTTGATTAAGGCCCTGCCTTCTGGTCTTGCTGATAGGCATTGGTATACCTTAGTGTACCCGGACTGGTCCTGCATGCTGAGGGCTGGAGTCCAGCTACTGCACGCTATGGGGTTGAGTTGAACTGCTGGGCTGAGCTGTTGGGTGGCTCTAACCAAGGTGGTTTGTCAGCCATCAGAGAAATAGCCCAGTCAGGCAAGCATCTGAAGCAGAAGAGGGAAGATCTGCCCCCAGATCTGCTTGTGAGGGATGCAGTGACAGACAGGGCATTGCCAGTCATGACCTTGGAGGACGGGGAGAGGGCCTGGCTGACAAGCCCGTGGACTACGTGACCAAAGTCCACCTGTACACATTGCTCTCCAGCTGGCAAAAGACTGTTTCACTTGCAATTACTCCTTCAGGGATTTGCAACATCTTTCCACTGGGAAAGCGTCTTTGTACCTGTTCAGCCACTTTGTGTGATGTGGGCTGTGGTATTTTAAATTCAGGATTAGGTGTGCTAAACTCAGATTTATTATCTCGCGGACACAGAACCTCACATCAGGAATGAGCCACAGCAGGATCTTCCAAGCTTCGCCTGCTGAAACATTTCCAGCCACCTCCAATTTCCTGGATTAGGAGCCGTCTGCGAGTCTCCGGTTCCTGCTGACTCCAGAATCTCTGCTTTCATTAAATCAGTATGGAAATATGTTCCCCAGTGGTGAAGATAATCCTACAAATGTTATCAAAGGGTACCTGGACAAGATAATTTATTTGGGTGAACCTGCAATTACAGCTTGGGGAAGAGGGAATGACTCCTGCTCACGCTAAGGACACCAAGACGTGTTAGACAGACTGCAAAGTGCGCCCCGGGAGCTCCCCAAATCCATGCTCCCCACCTCCTCCCCCGCACCTCTGTCTGCTCACATTGGGCTTCATCTTGCCTCTGGGGTGTAAATTGTCCCCAGGCACAGCGGGGAAGGGAGCACGCCTACTCTGCCAGCCGGGGTGGCATCCCTGCGGCTGCGGGACGGGCACAGCACCCTGGCCAGGATGGCAGGGACGGAGCTCGGTGCTGGGTCATGGCTGTGGGCAGCATGGATCAGCCTGTGCCAGCCCGTGGAGATGGTTGGTCCAAGGCATTCGAGCACCCTTCTAGCATGCAAGAACAGCAAGAAACCACCAACTGATCTGGGTTAGCTCCTCTGCCTGAGTGACAGATACCTCGCATGACGGTGCTAGAAATACTGACAGCACAGCAAAAAAGCACCAAGCTTTCGATTAATTTGGGCGTGAAGGATCCTGATGGTGAGGCTGGAGCAGTGGAATTAGCAGATCTTTAATCCCAGCCAGGCGGTGACTGGTCTGGAAGGCTTCAGGCCATTTGCATTTCAGTTCAAGGGCACTTGGCCCAGGGCGGCACAGCAAAGGCAAATAAAGGAGGGGCAGCCTCATGCTTTAGGAAAGCACCTTCTTGGTTTTGACACGGAGAGGGTTGCTCGCAATGGCGCAGCCCAGACTGCGTGGTTGCTGCACGTTGAGGATTTCCAAGAGCTGCAAATGCAGGTTAAGAAAAGCCTTGAAGCAGGTTGGGCAATGGCTGCTGAGCCAGAAGGGGCCAGCGGACCGAGGAGAGCTGGAAGGTGAACGGGGCAAGGCTGAAGTTCTCCTGCAGGCAAAGTACAATTAGGGACCTCGTACAACTCTGCCATGCAGTTTGAAACTGATAATATTTTTCTCATTTAAAGAAAATGGGAAATCAGCTTCTGATGATGTGAATTTCCAATTTTCTTTAAATAAATCAAGTTGAAGAAATAGAAAGAAAGGAAAAGGTAGAAGTGAAAATAAGTCGGGGTGCAGCATGCGTTGTTCAGGCTGTGCAGGCACTGCAGGCAAGACTTTAAACCTGACTTTTAAGAAATGACATGTTTCGAAAGCAGAGCTACAAGCTCAGAAAATGCTGACTATAGAGGGGAAAACATTGCCACCGCTTGTCTGGATGTTGGCTAATGACTTCCAGAGGGCCTGCAACATAAGCCCAGTGCCACCGCTGCAGGAGAGAAAGGGAATGTTGTGCTAAAATATGATGCTAAGGAATATTCCTGGGCTGCCGGTTAGTGCTGGGAGTTCAAAGACAAGGAAATGCAGCTCCATGCGGTAGGGTCAGACGTTTTGGCACTGATGTGCTGAAGCAGGAGAGCTGCAGGCTATCGACTGATTGTGACCACCAGCTCTGCACTGCCATAATACCCAAATTGGTGTCCTTGCAGTGCCTTAGAAACCTGCCATCTATTGAGCCTATTTCAAGCCTAGAAATGACCTGCTGAGGCATATTCCCTGTCTCGGGTTGTTGTCTGTTAAAGTGACTTTTGAGGTCCTCTGGGCAGAGGTTTGTTTGCTATACTTAATATGCAAACTGTAAGTGGATGCTGTGTTTGAACATGTTACAGCAACTCAGATGCTGGTTTCAGCTCTGCTCTTCCAAGAAACAGTGCACGGGAGAAGTATGCTCATGGAATACAGGCACGTTCTCCTGCAACACCCTTGAGACCGAAACTCAGTCATATGCCATTTTGCAGTGAGTTATGTGTGTGTAAAAAGCAGTCTGGAATGATAATCCTAAAGAAAAGGGTTGCCTTGACTAGGCTTTGCTGGAAGGAGACAAAGAAGCCTGAAAACACCCTTTTTTTGTGCATGCAAAGCAGTACCTAGGGTGTAGGATGTGATATTAGTCTCCACACTTGGCAGAAACAGCATCAGAGCTGCTCGGGAGGTGAGGCCGGCGGGGAGCCTGGAGCATGTCAGGTTTTTCTCACTGTGATGTACCCTGCATGGGCCATTGCATCTGCTTTGGCAAATCTGTTAATCTGCAGACAGCCCACCAGCCAGCGTTAGGGGCACATCTCGTGCTTGGAAAGCCTCCAAAGCGTGTGGCACCACAAGGCATCAGCACAGCCGGGCTGAAGCCAAGGCAGGCAAAGGCCAGCTTGGCCTTTGTGAGGGGCAGCGGGGCCCTGCCAGGCAGCAGGAGCTGGAGAAAAGAGGATTGCCTCATGTGGACAGGCTCCTGCCCTCTCTTGGGGTCCTGCGGGTGGCACAGCTCGTCATTCCCCAACGGGGACACATCCTCCTGGCCCCAAAGTCAGTGCAGCCTGGGACTCCCCCCTGCTTCTTGACTAAGGAACCCTCAAAACTCCCTTGGGGGTTTCAGCTGCATGTGCCGTCCCTGAGTTGGTGCCCCAAACGGGTGTTACTGAGCCGTGTTAGGCAGCTGCTGCCTGCCACCCCACAGCCAGCCGGAACAATTAACTTCTCGCTAGCAAGCTGTCTGTTAACCGCCGGGATTAGCTGCTGAAATGGGAGGGTGTTTTGGCAGGGCTTGGCACTCTCCCTTCCCCGAGGCTCATACTATTTGGGGAGAGAAAGCACAGGGCGCTCCTCTCCGATGGTATCGCGGTTTGGAGGCAGTGGGAAGTGCTGGGATGCGTCATCCCCTGCGACGCTGTTGGTTCCCACCCTCTTGCAAGGGGGCTTAGGGACCCTCTGGGGCTGGTGAGCACATCCACATCTCTGCTGTGGTGAAGCTGTGTCTCTCTTTCGGGAGTTTTTGCAAGCAGATCTCTCTGAGGAAGCCTCTGGCAGCGCCATCTCTACCTCTGCCAGCAAGCACACCTATCCATCACCATGTCCCACACAAGAGCTCACTCTTCCTCATCTCTGGCTTCTCTGACTTTCTCTGCTCCCCAGGCTGAAGCACCCAGCTGATGCCAAAGCTGGGCTTTGCCTGCCTGTAGTGCTCGGGAAGAGCCGGCCTTGGGCACTCAGCACAATCCACGTGTCAGCTGTCCACACCTTATGGCAAAAGATAGGCTCCACACTTGGGATCTCATCAGTTCCTTCCTCCAGATCTGAAGCTGGGTCAAGTTCTCAACAGCAGCTGGTGGGGTGGTAATAAAGGCGCTTTCGTCAGGAGCACAACTCACTCCCCAGCACTGGCAGCACAGATGTACTCTCTCTATCTTCCACCTTGTGCTCCAGGGTTGGGCTCCTCAGCCTCTCCCAAACAAAGGACCATCTCATTTTTCTGGAAGAAAGCCAGTGAGCAGCTCACATCCCAGCAGAACTGGGTGGCTTGGAAGTGTGCTGATGCACTGAGCACCCACGTAAACAACATAGCATTGTTCTATGGGATCATAGTCTTGCTCTCGTTATGACGGACATTGAGGCTGAGCACTGACGAACTCCTGGTTTTGGCCAGAGGGGTAGATCTTGACATGCCAACTGACTGCCTGGCCATGGGCACGGCTGGGGAGCTTTTCTGTGGGACAGCGTTGAGGATTTTACAAAGCATTGTTGGCCCGTGCACTGCTGGTTGAGAGACGTTTCAGTAGGCGGTAGGGTCACAGAAGGGGCAAGGGGCTGGGTAGACATAGTATCAGCGTCTGCTTAGCCTCTTGACCGCAGGAGCCTGTTGGAAGAGGGGTGGACATTCACTCGCAGCATCTGTGCTCCAGCGATTCGGTGGCAAGTGCTGCTTGCATGAGCATGAAGCCTGCTCTTCTCTCCCAGCACGGAAGGGAGAGTCCATCAGCCAGCCAGGTATTTTCGGATGTACCCTATATACCTCACAGGTAGCCAGCCTGCGGGGCGTGCATCGTGCGGTGGGTCAGTACTGTCAGTTCAGCCCATGGCAGGTTCACCAGGTACACCGTGAGGCCAAGGGCCATTGCACCGGTGGGAGGCTCAGCCTTTGCACCCCGGGGTGCTGATCCCTGAGACTCCCCCAGAGCTGCGAAAGGCATTAATGCATTTAGCTTCTCTCTTGGCAAAAGCAAAGTGAATGGCTGCAAGGGAGTGCAGCCCTGAAGGGACGGGCAGAAGGCACGGACTGAGGATGGAGGAAGGCGCTGGGCACATCCCCGTGGGCAAGACGGGACAGAAGCATCAAGGAGCAGAAGTGGGACCCCTGCGAAGTTCCCTCCAGTACAGAGAGGCATTTATAACTTCCCCATGGCTCCAGCTACTGATGGCGGTTGCCCAACAGGGTTACTAAACCTGCCTGACTTCCCCTCCCACCCCAGATCCCGAGGAGGTGACAATGACAGACCACACTGACCTGGTTCGCGTGGCGTCCCCTGCGCCCCTGGCTCCGGAGGGCTTGTTCATGCCTGTTCACCATTGCCCCGGAGGTCCACAGCCTTAAGGCCTACAGTCTAAGGGTTTTCTCATGCGGGATGGATTAGCTTCAAAAACCCTGGACATCTGAGAGGTACTGGCCTCCAGGCCCTCGGGCATTTGTTCCAGAAGCAGGTGACAGCTGGGATGTGTCATTTCCACTCCCACCAAAACAAAAGGGAAAACCAGGGAGGTTCTCCTGGCCTCTGCACTGGCTAAATTTAGTCCAGCAGGTTCAAGCTGCAATATAATGCACCTCCTCCCATTCAAAGGGAAGGTGGGGGGATGAGAGTAGTCTGCAGGTCAAGCCCATGACAAGGAGGTAACCTCAAAGGGAAATCAATGTCCCTGCAGGGTCTCCTGTTCTGTAAACTTGTTCTGACGGGGACAGGCCCTTGCAGGACCAACCCTAAGCCAAGCTCTGGGCGAGGTGTCCCCCAACACAGGCAGGCTGAGCATCCTGGGCTTGTTTCACGGGTGGCTCTGCCACCCGTGAGCTCCTGGAAGGAGCAACCCAAGGAGCTCTGCTGGGTGCAGATGTTGGGCTGGAGCAGCGTGAGCATGGTGTTGGGCAGCTCCAAGAAAAGGCCACATCTTTTGAGCTCAGTTTTGGCACCTCGTGGGGTGCCTGCCAGCCCAGGGGCACATGGAGAGGTCCAGAAATGGAGGCCTCCCTGCACACCCCTTGGCGAGTGCCAAGCTGGTGTCTGTTCAGCATAAGAACGGTCGGGGCGGGAAGTCTCCCTGGGCAAGCAGGCATCAGCCGTGACTTTCCTGGAGAGAAATGAGCAGGGGGCAAAAGGCTCAGCTCCCTCAAATGCAACCCTTCTTAACAATAACACTGTCAGCAAGGACTTGTGCTGCATGGCAGTGCTCCCCATGGCCCTCGGGGAATTCTCTTAGCCCTGATGAGACGAAGGGAGACGTGCCATTCTGACAGTCCTTCCCGCTTTGGAAACAAAGGCGTTTGTCTCTGTTTGTGGTGGCCTGTTTATTTGGGGGAAAGGGAAGGAAAAACAGTAGAGAGCAGAACAGGGCCTTGCCCCATGTGGTGCTTTATTCGGTTGCCTTGGGCAGGGAATGTTTTACCTGCTGAGCAAGTCAGGAGGACCTGCACCCACGAGCAGGGATGAGCAGTGCAGGAGGCAAAGCAGGGGCTGGGAGAAAGACCCATCGGGGCTGGTGGGGCAGGGTGGCTGGGGGCCAGCCCTACAAGTGGACAGGACCACCTCTCCAGCTGTGAAGGTTTGAGTCCAAGGAGGGTGGCCAAAACCACAAGCAGCTTGCCAAAAACTGTGAAGGTGCTCAGCCTTCCCTAGCTGGCTCCCCACTGACTGTAAGAAGTTACCTGACTTGGCCAAGGTGCCCACCCCACCTTCCCTAGGGTCTAGCCCTCTCTCCAATTGGCCAGGCACTCTCTTGGCTTGGATGCCAGAGAGAAACCAGAGCTGCTGCTTCCCCTCTCCTTCTCCTCCTCCTGTTGTGCTGAAGGCTGTGGTGGGACGACTGCCCGCCTCACCTCCCCACGGTGCTCAACACTCCCAGCTGGTGGGCGAAGGTACTTGAGGACTTGCTCGACAGGTAAAACCTTCCCTCCCTGTGAAGTCTCTACCTGCGTTTATGACTGCCTGCCTCTGAGCCAAGGATGCCTTTTTGGCAGCTCCAGGAGTGGGCTCGGCTGGGTGCGGAGCACTGTTTTTCTCTGGGATTTTATTACTTGCTTCGTTTCTCAGGGTGTCTCAGTTGGACTTCCTCTAAACTCTCCATCGCTTCATCACTATCTGCTCTCTTCCTTCTCCCAGCCCTGCACGGACCCCATGTGTGGCATGGAAACCACAGACGACACCTGGCATCTCCCAGAAATCTCTCTGGCCAAAACACCTGATACTGAGCTGCGCTACCACCTCCACGTAGAGCAAGCCATGCAGCATCCTAGTGACATGACCGGTGGGCTGGGGAGTAGATGGGGGCTCATGCAGGGCCTCTGCTGCTGCTGTGCTCCCATCTCCTCCTACTCTCTGGCTGTGCTGGGAGCCTGTCACACCAGTGCCAACACCATCTCTTGATGGGCAACGGGGCTGAGCCCCCTGCCCTGGCACAGGGCCACCTAGCCACATGTCCTGGGCTACCTGTTCTCTGTCCCTCTGCCTTGGGATTACTGCTTGCCTGCAGAAAGCCCTCAGGGCAAGGGAGCGGGCGGACCTCCCTGGGCCCAGGCAGGACCCTCCAAAGAGCACCACCAAGGCCAGTGTGTCTGTCCTTGCTGCTCAGACCCTCCAAGCACAGCCTTGGCGCTGAATCAGAGAGAAAAGGAGCAGAGAGCCCAGGGCTGATGACGTTCATTCCCAGATGTCTGGGGCAGCCCTCTGTCAGGGCAGGATGCTGTGCTGCAGGGATCTGGTCTCACCAAACACCAGTCTTCATCTCTTCTTGTGTTGTGCATTGTCCATCAGGCTGAGGCTTCCAGAAAAACACCTCCTCAGGTTCCCAAGACTGGCCAGAGAAACCCTGTGACCTGAGCCTGGACTGAGAGGATCTCAAGTACTGCAAACTGCTAAAGAATTTGCAAAGACACAAGAGGAGATCAACCGACAGCAGCTTTTCTTGCTTTGGAGCAACTGTGTCTTATGGGAACAGCCAACCTGTTGCTTCTTGGGCCCTGCATGTATTGTGGCCTGAGCAAGGTCAGGATCTGTGCTGGGACAAGTTCCCTCAATGCAATGGGGCTGGACGGGTCGCTTTAGGGTTGTCAAACCATTTTCCGGGGGAAGAGGCAGGCCAGATCGCCGCAATTGCTTGGTTAGGCTGAATCCAGCTGCATGGGGCGGTGGGATGCCGGAGGGGCAGCTGTCAGGCATCTCTGACCATCTGCTCCCAGAGCTCCCCAGGCCTCTTGGGCACATAAAGGGATTTGGGATGAAGACTAATCCACCTGTAAAGCTGCTAGCTGTCACGTGAAGGAGATGGCTTGCAGAAAGACTGCATCTCCCCAAAGAGCGATGTCTAACCCTGAGAAGCCATCACACCCCATGCTCTGGGACTCAGGGATGGGGGACAAAGGGAAGTGCCATTCAGTCCTGGAGAAAAAGGTCCATGGAAAAGGATAAAACCCTGTCCTCAGAATCAAGGTCTCCTCCTTCTAACCCAATAATAAGTCCCTAGTCGAGCAAGGGTAGTCCCAAAGTGTATCTGTACAGCTCTGTGGTGAAGCCCAGGGCACTGGGCCAGCTGGAGCCTTGCCAGAGGAAGCCTAACCCCTACACACACATACCCATCCTTGGGGATCACAGCATTGCTGCGGTTTGGGTCAGCCTCAAAAATGCCAGGCTCAGCCTTCTTGAAAGCAGGCAACGTAAGTGAAGAGCGTGACTGACCAAAGCTGGTGGACTGCAGCTGCCCAGGGGATGCTCTCAAGGACCGGCCCTGGATGCTAACCGGCTCCCCACCAAGTCACCATTTACCCTTCAGAAAACCAGCGCTCTCCCGCTGTAGAAGGTCGGGCTGTGCCCAGCGCGTGTCTGCATCTCAGCTCGGCTGGAGGACAGACGGTTTTACCCCTCAGAGTGAAACTGAGACGCTGGGCTCTGCGCTGCTATTCCCAGAAGCAGAAGCGGGTGAGGATGCCTGGCTGTTCCACGAGCCAGCCATCCCTCTTGCAGGCAGGAGGGTGGCTGGTGGCTCAGACCGATACTCCCCAAGGGGAAATGGGATGCTTTCCGAGAAAGGCAGGCTCTCAGCAGTCAGCATGCCAGCAGCACTCCCTGGGCAGGGGCGAGAGCTGCTGGAGGTGGGGTGGTCTGGTGTCGCATTAATAGGGCTAAGGGATGATGATAAGCGGCAAAAGGAAAGCCCTCCTGTTGAGTCACGAGGTTCAGAGCAGACCCCCCTGCTTTCTAAACTCTCTCTTAGAGGAGAGTCTAGATGCGGCTGGATCTGCTCCTAGTCCCAGACTTGGTCAACGGTTTATGTCTAAAGGGTTCAGTGTGTAGCCACTGATCAGGTTCAGCTTGCCTGCCAGAGCCCTGCCAAGGACTTTCACTGAAACAGTTTCGCAAAGTTGAAACAACGGGTAATTTATCCAAGTGACAGGTATCACAGATTGGGGATTGCCATCGGTAAATGCACTGTCTACAGAAGTTGAGCTCAAGGTAATGGTTCAGCCCTTTAGTTAATGTGTTCCCGGGGATGCGTCTGACAAAGTCAGAGGTGCGATTCTTACCAGAAAGGCGTCCCTTCCTGGGGGGAGAAGAGAGGTTCAGGCCCATCAACCAGTCCGTCAGGTGAAGTTCTCGCTTGGCTCTTCCTCCCAAAGAGAGTTTTCAAGTGCCACTTTTTATACATTTGAAAATCTTTTGGCGAGGTGGGACTAAGTCAATTATTATGTGTCGATTGGCTCTTGGCATGGAATGTCGTGTCGTCACAAGTGGGACTCAGCAGTTGGACATGCCTATGGAGCGGGCATCTTGGTAGGTGCTCAGGAGGGCCATCTGTTTTTTATCCGAAGCAACTTGGGGCTGCATAGCCTCTGCTGCGCCCCGCAGATCACCTGATTTACAGTGATGGGCTATCCCCCCCTTATTTCTGTCTGATAGATAAGTGCAAGAAAATTACTCCATTTGTTAACTCTTCATCTCTTGACGCCTGAGTCCAAGCATGTATTTTGTCTTGCATTGACAAGTCCAGCAAGGCCGTCAATAATACCCGGTTTGCTAGACGCTTGCTCACCCTTTTCAGGGAAGACTTGCAAATGGCTCAGAGAAGTTTGCCTCTCTGGGTTTTTTGGCCTGGTGCGGGTCTGCCCAAGGCAGAACGATACCCCTGCGTGTTTGCAGGGCTGCCCTCTGTCCTGAGTGCCCAGGACAGGGCGTCTCAGCCCAGCCGTGCAGAGCCCCAGCACCGTGCCAGGTACCCGCGGTCGGCAGGGAAGGATGAATCCCAGGGGAAGGTGGAAAGCAGGACAAGCACTACAGTTCACAGCCAAGCTTATCTTATTTTTTTAACTTTCTGGGGGTGTTTCTAAAGATGAGATACTCTTTGGTCCCTCCAAGAGGCTGAAACATGAAATGCACTGCTTTTCTTTCTTTTTTAACGTAAAGTCATTCGGTCTTCTGGGTTGTGCGCACACACTTCTGGGAACACCACGACATCCATTAAGGAGAATCACCCAGTGCTGTAATGCCACACACCAGGCCTCAGCAGCACCAGCAGATGGGAACGCAGGCTTCGGCACATGGCACAAGAGGCAGAGTCAGAGCTGGCCTGGCCAGAGGGAGAGAGGATGGTGGGTGAAGCAGGTGGTGCCTTGGGTATGAGAATGCGGATCCTGAGACCTCTCAAGGCATCTCCTCCTCGGGGGATGTACAATACTGCACTGCTCCTGCCTTCACCGAGCTGACTGAGGAGGATGGTCAGGGCACGCCATCACTCCCCAGAGCAGTTCTGAGTGGATGTTCGGCAGAGTAAGGGCACACCATCACCCCCCAGAGCAGTTCTGAGTGGATGTTCGGCAGAGTATGGGCACACCAGCCATTAGCACAGCCAGACTGGGTGCCTGAGGGAAGCCCTGCCTCTCCCTGGCACCTCGTGAAGGTGGCTCCCCAGGCTCCCACCGCTGGTAGCATCTCAACGCCGCACCAGCTGCGGGTGGACTGAGTCCCTGGCCTCCTCCATCTCCAACCAGGACAAGCACCAACAGGCCCCAGCTCCCCAGCACGCCATTGCCCAGCTGGCGTGTTCCCATTCTGTCTGCATAGGAGCAGAGAGCTCCCTCTCTGCATTGCACCAGTCGGGGTGCCAAGCCCCACTTTGCTGCCGGCCGTGCCTGAGGGCCGTCTGACCACAGCCCTGGCTCTCCCAGGGCTGGGCACGCCGTGGTGGCAGCCTCACTGGCGTGGCAGCTGCCCAGCTCCGGCGGAGCGTCTGTGGCCTCCTCCTGTCGAAACACCATCCCTTGGGGGCAAACCAGCTGGGCACCAGCGAATGAGCTGGGATGAAGGCGATGGCTGCCATTACAACAGCAAGGCTGCGTACGTGCAGCTTCCCAGCATCGTGCAACCACAGTCCCAGGTGCTCTCCTTCCCCCGCCTGGCCAGGCCTGCTTAGCTGCAGAGGAGAATGGGCCCTGCCCGGCTGTGCTGTGAAATCTGGCTGCTCACCCAGCCCTCATCGATAACTGCCCTCCACGTGGGTCTGGAAACAGGCACCCTTCGGAGGGGGTTGCAGGTGGCTCACAAGAGCCGGTTTGGTCCTTTTCCCCACCTCGCTGCTCCAGACTTCAAGTCTGATTCATAGAGATGTAAGGACCTGAAACTGCTGCTGAAGGTTTTTGTAGCCGTGCCTGAAAAGGTTGGGTCCTCCTTCACTGTGACCTGGATAGGCAAAAAAAATGTGCTGGCAAAGAGAAAATGCGATTCCTGTGGTGGTGCAGCCGACGGAGCAGCAAGTAAAGCAGCAAGCAGGGCGTCTGGTATTCATCAAGGGACAATGAAGAACTGCGTAAGACAGCTATTGAAGGGAGGATGACGTGCAGACTGGAAAACATACTTCTATAGCATTGAAACTATAGAGCATAGATGGAGGGCATGGTCCCTCTAAAAGCAACTGGAAGCATGACAGAAGATGCCAAGCAACAGCGCGGCACAGAAGGAGCTGATCAAGCATGCACAAAAGGGAGCCGTGACTTGGATGCAGACTGTGGCTGTCAGCCACATTGTGTGCTGTTTGCTCTCCAGGACACAGCCTTTGCTCGCCAGCGACCGGGCTCTCCTCAGCAGAGACGCTTGCGTGATCGAGCTGCTGCCGATGGGAGCGTGGGGATGAGCTGTGATGAGAAACAGCTCTGGGGCGGAGAGCGGCAGCCGCGGGGTGGCTGGCTGCACCCGGGGTGCCAGCAGTAGTCTAGGGCCCCTGCAGTGTCGACAACGGCCAGCGAAAGAAGCTGACACCCGACGAACAGCCAAAACTGTCTGTAGTTATAAATCTGGCTTTTCAGCCCTCGGGAAGGGGGCTTGTTCAACAGCTTGGAGGAACGCAAGTTGTGAGTGTGTGAAGGGACAGGACTTCACACCCTTTTGCCAGCCAGCTGCCATTTATCAACCTGTATTTCCCGTGAGTGAGCTCGCATCAGCCAGGAGGACACCCTGGACCACCCCATCCCGCACTCCAACCTCCAGCTGTTCGCCCCTGCCTGGCACAGCCTCCTCTGTTGTGGTGAAGGCATTCCTGTCACTGAACATCAGACCGACGTGAAAATAACTGATTTTTTTGCAGGCAGCACCAGCTTACCTTGGGTTTGCGGAGCTGTGGAGCAACTCTGACACGGAACCTCCCACTCCTTCTCTTCTCCTGAAACAGACAGGCAGACAGGAGGCTCAGGCAACAGGGAAAGTGAGGTCTGCTGGAAAACAATTTCAGCTGCACTTCTTTCTATACAGTTGCATTTTTCTCACTCACCATGCCTAGTCATGAGGCCTCTAGGTATCACCCAGCTGTGTGTTAAAGGACAGGGTAACAACTGGTCTTGGTGGGCTGGGTGGTGGCGGGGACTCACAGCTCACACTCCATTTTTACAACGATCTGACAGGCAGTGGAGCCCATGGTAGTTGCAATAGAAAGGAAAAAGGAAAGAGAAAATTTGATGTGAATATTATGAAATGAAAAAGAAATCTGGTGTCAATTCACCCCAGCCGGCATAACGGGAACACAAGGCAGAAGCCTCTTCTAAATTTAATTTCAGCCTAGAAAACAACAGTCCAGGAGATGAGAGAATGAGAGCCCTAGACAGACGACTTACTAGAGATGTCTGATTTACTTATTGTTCCTGGCAGCGTATCCAAGTTCAAGAGACAAGGAGACATAGGGATGATCCTTTGCAGGTGCCTTACTCTTCTGCATTGCAGAACATTGCCAGGGCAGGAGGAGAAAATATGGGTAGTGAACAGGATGCCTCCATGTTGCTGATCTTGGAGGTTTTGCTGCCAGAAGAAGTCCCAGACTAACTCACAGACTCCTTTTCCAGGGAGTCATGTCTGTTCCTAAGTCACTGTAGGGATCAGACAGATTTTTTTGCTGCTGCTGTTTTTGTCCCCGTTGCTGGAGACCCTGTTCTGGAAAGCTTATGTCACACCCACGAGTAGCAATGGCAGAGTTTTGTATTGCATCAGCAAGCAGCACCAGGGGGTCTGCCTCAGAGCCTGACACTTTAAAGATGTGCCACACAGGACCACGTGCTACTTGCAATGACCACCCACCTCCACTCCTGGACTGACCTGAGGAACCAGTGTGCTCCAGTAGGAAGGACTGTGCTTCTGCTGCTGGGCCATTAGCAAGTGACAAGTGACCTTTGGGATGAGGAAGACCACTTCTGCAGAGAGTTCTCTTCAGCATCCTAAACATCAGGCTGCCCGAACAGATAACTGAGAAGAAAGCAGCTCAAAACCCTGCACCAACAGGTACATTTCCAGTGACATTGGCTCAAGGACATTTGGAGTTGCCCGTGGCCAAACAGGAGTTGAACACAGTGTGGGATTGCTCAATGACACAGGTCCTTTCACCCCTGAAATTGTTGCGGGAAGGCAAGTAATGAGGCTGTAGTGGATTAAAAGGCAGTGAGCATCAGGAAGCTCAGCCTCAATACAGCCTATGGTCTCCACTGGATGAGTACGTCCACCCCATCTCATGAGACGTGCCAACCTCCAGGTTACCAAGGCTGTGGCAGGCACGTGGTGTGGTGGTGCAGGCCCCCCTCACAACTGGCAGTCCCAGAACCAGCCAACATTGTATTCTTGCTTACACTACAAGAATTGTTAGCTGTTTGCTTGCAGAGCTGTCAGTTGGGACAACTTGGCACTTTCCTTGTCTTTCTACAAGAGCAGTGAGTTGGGCTGATCAGGCGCTCCCAGACCTGAAACTCCTGATGCCTGGAGTTGCACCTGCCTGGTAAATGTCAGAACTGTACATTCTGCATAGCACTAGAATTGTGTAGTTGCTGTCTAAATATCAGGATCTCATCATGTGGGTTGTGACCAGGATGGAAAACTACTGACACCTAAAGTCAATCACCTTGAGACCCTATAAACAGCGGTACCAAGGAGGGCTCTTTGAGCTCTTCTGGTCCGCAATGGGCTGTGCCCAGTAACTCCCTCTGAGTGGGATGCTTCTCAGAGTATTTTGCAAACTATTTGGGCTGATCTCCTTGAGACTCAGCCTTTGCCCATTGAGATATCCTTTGATTTGAAGTGAGTATTTCACTCATCTCAAAGGAAATTTATATGATTGCATGTGTGTGTGTATCAATTCAAAACATCCTATTCTATTCCTGTGATTGTAACAGCAAATGCTTTTTAATCACTCAGTAAATGCTAAGTTAAACAGTGATTAATAGCTGCTAAATTCCTGTGATTCTCTTCCGCTCTTTAAACTGTGAACACACCCAGAATTGCTGCTAAACATATTCTTTAGACATAAACCGTTGTGGTCTAAGGCCGGTTCCGGACCTAGCTGCACCAAAGCTCCGCTCTGAGAAGGAGTTTAGGAAGCAAGGGGGTCCAGTCCAAACCTGGTGTCTCAACGAGAGGGTCTCCCTGCCCCCTTACACTTTCTTTCACTCTGTATAATTCATTTTCTATTCAAAACCCCTTTTGATTTTGTAATAATTTTCACTAATAGAGTGAACCTTGCCAACGAGCACCGCAAAATCACATTTTCTAAATTTTCAGTAAAATCTTTTCTTGCAAAACCCTTGAGTGATCATTAAAGCGACCTAACCACTCATTCGCGACACGTGGTCCCCTCGTTGAACTGGAGTGCTGAATGGGAGCATGCTGCCATTCTTCACACCTCCACCCCTAAACTTCGCAAGTGCACAAACAGGGACTGGCACCGCGCCACACTGCTCCGAGGCTTTGCTCAGCGCTAGCTGAATCAACAGCCTCCACGCATTGGGCCAGAGGAGGACACCAAGGCAGGATCGCCTCTGTTCCGGGGGGGAAAGGGCACCTTCCCAGGGCCACGTCCATTGTTGTCCTGGCAGGTGGGAAATCTCTAATCTAAGCCCACAAAGACTCAGCTTCCTCTGGCGCCTGGGCTGCAGAGAACAACGACTTCACTTGCACGCAAGCAGCTGAAGTAAAACAGTGAAGTGCACCTGAAGGAAACAGAAAACTGAATCTGAGTCGTTTCAGGTTACTTGAAACGAGCCAAGCAGAGAAGCAATTCCTTCCCCTGAATTTTAACCAGGTACCACTTTCTGTGCAGCTTCTGTGGGAGCCAGGCTAGAGGTTCAGCAAGGGCTGGTGAGCAGAAAGCCTGTCACAGGGCCTTGGGCAACCTGATGGACAACAGTGCCATTTCAGGGACAGCTTTCTCTCACCCATAGTAAGTGAAAAGAGCATTTCACTGCTCAGCAGTATCCTATTTACAGCACGGGAACTGCTATTTGCTGGAGCTGCACATCTAGGAGGCTAAATCACAAGGCAGAACAACCTGGATGGTCACAGACAGCTGCCCTGTGACCTGGGAATGTTTCTGGCATCATATCTCCCTTGTCTCCATGCTGACGGCTTACAGAGCTGACAGTGCTTTGCTGCGGTGGTATGTTGAAGCTACAAAGACCAGTTTAACTCTTTAAGTTGGTGGAGTTCTTAATGGCTTGAGCTGTTCAGTATCTCCCAGGAATTACATGAAGCACCAAAATAGCTTCTCTGCCAGAAGCGCTTCCAATGCATTATCCACACACCATTCCCAGGCAGGCAGAGTCCAACGACACAGCAGCAGGTCCTGGATGTACATTGCCATGCAAGTCTTCTGGGCTGCCTGGTGAGACTGCTGGGGTCAAAGTCTGCAGAGAAGCGAGGCAGCAAGAAGGAAGGAAAAAGTGGATAATGACATGGGGATGGCAAAGGGGTACTTGAAAGCCCATGTTATGGGGTGGAGAGGGCAATGCCTTGTGTGAGGAGCGAGGAGAGGGAAGCTGTATTGCAGAGGAAGGACTTCTACCCACATTGCTGCTTGGAGGAAGAGCAGATGCTGGCTGCCTCCCCAGGGCAGGCAGTAACAGGCTGCTGGTCCTCGCCTGCTCCTGCTCCTCCTCCTCCTCCCTGCTCCGACTGCTGCGGGACAGGGTGGCGCCGGGGCCGCCTGCCTTGGCAAAGTGAATTCTCACATCAGGTTGGGCAAGTATTGAGCCAGTTCCTGGGATCATGATCCTTTCTTGGCTCTGGAGGCACTTTCCCATGCAGAAAAACCTCCTCTGTCCTGCCAGTTCCAACACCTTCCAGATCCTCCCAGCTCTCTTACCATGTCATGTGGCTGAACACCAACACCTTTCCAGCCAGGATGATCATTAGTTCCTCATATTAAAAGCATCTACTCACCGATTAATATCTCTGGTCCCATTTGTTGTCTTCCTGAAGTGTCGGTCACTTGACCAACTTGATAAACTTCTACGATGAAATGACTAGCGTGGCAGAGGACGAGAGCGCAGCGGACATTTTCTGCCCTAGCTTCAGTAAGGCCTTTGATGCTGTCTCCCGTAAGATCCTCACAAAGAAGCCAATGGAAGTATGGGCTGGGTGAGCGAACAGTGAGGTGGACTGAAAACTGGCTGAATGGCCAGGCCCAGAGGGTGTGATAAAGTGTAGTTAGAGGCCAGTAACTAGTGGTGGACTCCAGGGGTCAATGCTGGGTCCAACTCTGTTTAGCATCTTCATTAATGATATGGATGATGGGGCAGACTGCACTCTCAGCAAGTTTGCTGGTGACACAGAACTGGGAGGGGTGGCCGATACACCTGAGGGTCATGCTGCCACCCAGAGGGACCTTGACACGCTGGAGAAGGGCTGGCAGGAACGTCGTGAAGTTCAACAAGGAAAATTGTGAAGTCCTGCACCTGGGAAGGAATAACCCCAGGCACCAGTAAATGCTGAGGACCACCCAGCTGGAAAGCAGAGTGGCAGAACAGGGCCTGGTGTCCTGTCGGACACCAAGTTGAACATGAACCAGCAACGTGCCCTTGCAGCAAAGGACGCTAACAGTATCGTGGGCTGCTTCGGGACAACTGTTGCCAGCAGGTTGAGGCAGGACTGTGCCTAGTTCTGGGCACCCCAGTACAAGAGAGACAGGGGCATACCTGAGGGAGGCCAGGGAAGGATCACAAAGATGTTTAAGAGACTGGAGCATCTCTTCCACAAGGAAAAGCTGAGAGAGTTGGGACCATTCAGCCTGGAGAAGAGAAGGTTCAGCAGGGACCTTATCAATGTGTATAAATACCTGCAGGGAGAGTGCAAAGAAGACAGAGCCAGGCTCTTCTCAGTGGCTCCCAGCAGCAGGACCAGAGGCAATGGGCACAAATTGAAACGTGGGAGGTTCCCTCTGAATGTCAGGAAACACTTCTTTACTGTGAGGGTGACTTAGCACTGGCCCAGCTGCCCAGAGAGGCTGTGGAGTCTCCATCCTTGGAGACAGTCAAAAGCCATCTGGGCATGGTCCTGAGCTGCTGGCGCAGGGAGCACTGCTTGAGCAGGATGGTTGGACCAGATGGCTTCCAGACATCCCTCCCAGCCTCAGCCATTCTGTGAAAGGGAAGAGAGTAGTATGCTTGAGAGGGAACATAGGAAGCACCTGTTAACATGCTGATCCCAGGAAAATAGGAGCACGGTGAAGAACATTTCGAACTAGGGGACATGGGGCTGCCAAAGCCTCAGCGCCCTAGAAGCCAGGCCACTGAGAGCAGTCTAGCCACAGGTCACAAAGCAGTAGAGGAAAGCAGCAGAGGAAAGCAGCAGATGGCCACGGAGGAGCACACACAGGTTACCTGCCATCAAATCATGAACGCTGCAAACAAATGGCAGCAGTATAGCTTGGTTCCCTCTGGCTCAAGGGATAGTTTCCTATGGAAGCAGGCTCACCTAGTCACATATCCAACCATTTTCCTCATTGCCCCAAGCTCCCAAGAGCCCAGGGAGACTTCTCGCAGCTCTCTGCCCCCTCCACCCATCCGTGCCTAAGGATGGCTGGAGTCCAGGAGGCAAGATGAAGCTGCCTCTCCCCCAGCCAGGGGAACACAGGCATCCCTAGCCTCTCCCTGGGCCTTGCCCAGCGCAGGCGATGCTCAGCAGGCTGCTGCTTGCATCATCCAGCCAGCGGTTGCCACAGTAACCACACTTAGAGATGAAGGATGTGAGGTTCCTGGGGTAATGGAACGACCGCCACCCGCCTGGGTGTTGTCTCTGTTGCACGGCAGGAAAGGACGATGCTGTTTTCTGAAGGTGAGCAAATAAATACCCTTCCTTACACTACACCAAGCCAGGCTTCCCATCCGCTCCACCTTCCCATGCGCTGCCACAGCTCCACTCTCCACAGCCCTGTGCTCCCTGGCAACAGCACTGCTTGCTGGAACACTCAACCCAAGAAGAAAAAGTCCTTTAAACAAGAAGATATCATCCCACCCAGGCAGGAGCCATCACTTTTTTTCCAGTTTCAACAGCAGATGTGCTTTGCAGCCCCGCCAGACCCACCCTGGAGGAAACCAAAGCCTGACCCCTAGGAGGATCACCAACCCCTTCATGCCAGTGGTTGAATGGATGTCCAAAAGGCTTGGATGGAGGACTCCCCATCCCTGAGGGACCCTTCCAGTCTAGTTTTCTCGTGAGATCTGCTCACGCTCACCTCCATTACACACAGGAGCGATAGTGGCAGAAGAAAGCCACACAAAATCGAAGCCAGGCAGACCTGATGGACCCCTATAGTGCTGCTCTCATTCCCATTCAAAGCAAAAGCAGCCCCATGGCTGGAGAAAGCACTTGTCCCTCTGCTTCCGTTGCTGGGGAGAGGAAGCATCCACAGAATGCAGGTCACCCCTGCCTGGTGCCCTCAGCTACATGAGGAACCAAGGGAAGACTAGGTAAAGCCTATTCCCCTTCTGCTCCAAGTCCACCTCTGCTAACAAAGCCCTCAGGGAGAGGTGCACCAGATCAAAAGAAGTTGTATGGTCATAAGAGACAGGGATCAGCGATCGCCTCTGCTGAACTCTGTTTTCAGCAGCAGCCGCGTGAAAAAGAAAACCTACTCTGCAGGCTCACCATTTGGGATCCAAAGGGCAAACTCCAAAGTCGCTTTGGAGAGGGCCCAAACGCAGGCTGTTATGATCCAATGAGCTACTGAATTCCCTTCTGTTTCCTGGTGTGCTAGCCTGGGAGATGACAGCCTCCAAACCCCCGCCTGCTGGCTGGGAGGGCTGGAAAGAACAGAGAGAACAAGGCAGAGAGCACGAGAAGGACTCGCCCCCAAAGCACCCTAGAAGAAAAGGGGGCAACTGCTAGGGATGCTCCTGCTGTGCACCATCTCCTCTGTACACACACACATAACCAACTCAACCTATGCAGTTTGCAGCCGTACTGAGCATTCCCAGCTGTGGCCCCAAGTCACACCAACAGCGCTCCGAGTTTCAGCTGGATACAAGAACTGAGAGCTCTGAAAAATAAATCAGGATCTGCGTATCTCTAGTTAGGCAGCTGTAGTTAGCAGACACATTAGGTCTTGATCTTGCCTCTGCCTGATGATGCAAGTGTTGGTCAGGCGCTCGTTAAGGGAGTACCAGTCGTCTGGTTTTCTAACTGGAGAGGGGACGGACGAAAGGGAGAGAGAGACACATAGAAAGGGGACCGATTAAGATGACAGGCAGTCTTTAGAGAGCTCTTTAGATGTTCTTTTGTTTTGGAGGGCCATTTCCTAAGTTATGGGGTGGGGGGAAGACACTCAACACCTGGAATTATCCTAGGATCAGTAAGTTGCATCTAATTCTGCCACATGAGCTGACGGAGCATGAATTTACACTGAGGCTGGTTATTCAGCTGAACAGCTCATCCCTCAAGTGGAAGATGTGATGCTTGGTTACCACCAACAGCTGTTAAATCACAGAATCACAGAATGGTAGGGGTTGGAAGGGACCTCTGTGGGTCATCTAGTCCAACTCCTCTGCCGAAGCAGGGTCGCCTACAGCAGGCTGCACAGGACCTTGTCCAGGTGGGTCTTGAATATCTCCAGAGAAGGAGACTCCTCCCATATGAGGAAGGGAGGCAAAGTACCTTCAAGTGG
>Ga0065711_1029472_pt1 | contig 36080 bp, 17 predicted proteins | sample Hoacrofraction12_FD_59098 | JGI IMG/M metagenome (GOLD analysis project Ga0065711, IMG submission 59098) | Hoatzin crop microbial communities from Cojedes, Venezuela - Epithelial fraction 12 v2 (version 2) | ecosystem: Host-associated > Birds > Digestive system > Esophagus > Crop | place...
AAGACCCTCCTGGACAAGGTCCTGTGCAGCCTGCTGTAGGTGACCCTGCTTCGGCAGGAGGGTTGGACTAGATGACCCACAGAGGTCCCTTCCAACCCCTACTATTCTGTGATTGTGTCCTTGCCCTTTTTGCCCAGGCTGAACTTCACTCTTTCACTCCTGACTCCTCCAGCCAGGGCATATTTGCCCTTTCTTAGCTATGTTTTCACAAAAGCACCCCCACCGGCCTGAGGAGCCTCAGGTCCCTCCACGGCAAACCCTTGCCAGCCACGAGTTTCCCCTTTCACCTCCTTTCCGATGAACATTACCACTTTGCTGTGTGGTCTTCTCCATCGTTCTCGACCCTGGAGGCCCAGGAAAGAGGAGTGAAAGCAGCCAGCTCTGCTGTAACTTGTGCCTCTGCCTGGACCAGACAAAAACCAAAAAGCCATAGGAGTGGCAAGAGGAAAGGGATGTGCTGTGAGGCTGGAAAAGTGAGTTCCTGTGGGGTCAGGTAAGTCCATAAAGGGATCCTCAGCATGGGCTGACTGAGGAATCCCTTCATTGTTATGCTGTGGTGGAGGCAGGAATAAAAGAGATGGAGAGTTCATCCTGCTGTGGCCAGATGAAACTGCAGTGCAGGAGGCAAAAGCAGCTTGCAGGTTGTGCTTGGGCGAGTGGGGATCTGTATAATACAGCGGCTAAGCAGGGATTAAAAGGAGCAGACAGAAATCCCACTGTCTTGCAGACCTATTCTTAATTTTGCGCTTTTGGATCCTGTCTTATGCTGATGACAATGAATACCATTTTTTCTAAAGTCTGGAGCTGGTAATATTGAATGGGTGGAAAAAAACAAAGAACTTGGGTGCCCTGGACTGATCTATGCATTGATGGAGATATTTGAACAGTTTCTTTGTGTTTCTTTCTTTGTGGCTCAGAAATACCAGAGCAAGACTGGAATTTTGATATAAATGGCAGGGAAGTTTGTTACTCAGAAGACCCCTAGAGTAACAACATTTCTCTCAGAAAGTCAAGTCCCCTGTAAAAATCCTCATTCTTACTTGTTTGAAGTGCTCTAAGTTATCGGCTGATCTGGGCTGATCTTTACTCTCTTAAACTCCTTCAGGTCTTGTAAATGAGTGAAATTTTCACTGGGAAAGAAAGTGACAGTCTTCACAAACCAGTCCTGCAACTTAGCCTGTCATATTTAAATCCATGCTCTTCATCAGGCATAGAAAAGTAATGAAATTCACTTGCACGTTGCTTGAACAGATTACCAAACAACAGTGCCATCAACTGTTTTCAAGCAAGTTGATCTCTTTTTCACAAATTGTTGTAGTCCTACTCCAGTGTTGAATAAAGCTACATTCTGAAACCGCCTGTTTTCATAAATTGGAAATTCTGAGTTCTTTCCAGCCCTACATTCTTGAAACATTTATTCTTCTCTCCCAGCTGAATAAGAGGTCGTTTACTGCTATTTTATGAAAATGGGAGTGGTCCTGGGATGACAGTAATAGAGTAGGGCAAAATGGCTCACCTGTGTCATTGATAAATTGCTAAATTAAATGCTGCAAATAACATGCAAAGACTTTTATTAAGGTCATGATCTCAAACCCTGGTAAGTCAATTGGAAGCTGTCAGCGGACATCAGAACTCTTCAGGTTCGGTTATGTTATTATTTTTGTCACTAGCATAAAACAACTTAGACTAACAATACTATGAGGTTCAAGGACACTATCTTTTTAGTCACTTGTGATTTATCTTCATATAAAAATTAACAATATACCAAGTCTCCATCCCCCAACAAATATGTTCCATATGCACAGAGAGTCTTAAATAGTGTCTGCACTTTCTAAATAAAAACTTACGGTTTGGTAGATCAGAAACAAAATATCCATGTTATCCTGTGGTTGGTGGCAGACACTGAGTCATTTATTGAGACAGAATTATGTTCAGTTAGTAGCTCAAGAAACTAATGAGGTACATTAGAAAATGCAATAACATTACATTGTTGAAACTACCTGTCTCAGAAAGTTAGCTAAATAATGGATGAAACCCAGTTTCTATATCAGAATCAGGTAATATCTTCTTCTTGAGAGATGACTGAAGAGGGAAGACCTTAATTGTTTGAGAGAGAATACCACTGGGTTAAGTTCTTCCAACAGCTGACGATTCTAACTTTAATACTTGTTAAATGATGAGCTTTCGACTACACATGCAATGAATGTTCTCCCCTGCATGCTCTTCAAATTCCACTCACTCACACACTGACCCCTCCTATTGTACTTTTCCCGTGGGGTCACAGCAGAATGTTCTTTATATATCTTCTAACTTTGAAAAAGATAGGCTCAGAAGCAAGTCTGAGAGTCTTATGATCTTTTTGGCTCAGGTTTGCAAAGTTAGAAAAACTGAGACAATAATTACAATCATCTGCTTTAAAATATTCCAACTCACCTGTAATCCCCCCCCTTTTTTTTAAATTTTTTTTTCCCTTCTTCTGTAGTGTTAGTCAATACAGCATGGTGAAATTTTTTTTATGATTATGAGGAGCAAACCAAAGTGCTTTATATGTTGAAAACTGAAGAAACTACCATGTGGTAACAGTCTGCCATCACCTGCTGCGTTTGAATTGAGGTATTAACAGACCAGAAGTGAGAGAAGCCCAGACTCTCTGTGTTTCTATGTACAGGAAATGGCTTTGATTTAACGTCATCTTTCCAAGTGTCTAATTTCACAGGCATCAAATCACAGATTTGTTTGGTAACTTCTGAACTTTACTTGTGCATATTGAATTTTCGTTTGTAAAGCTTAGTTTCAGTTGTGTCCTAGAGGATAAGAATTTAAGCATGGAAGTTGGATGAAATTATCAAAGTATCAATTTGTGGTTTAATGAGCTCAATGACACATAGAACATCAGATTGTAAATAAGAAGGAGGAAGTGGCAGTAATCTTCTGTTTAAGGCTTTAATGATCAAATACAGACACTGAGGTAAAGGGCGTACAGAGAGTGACAGTGGAGAAAGTTCAAGGCATTCTCCTTTCTGAGGTTACTTAAGAAAAAGACAAGTATATTGAACAATATCCACTGTGCCAAGAGGTACAAAGTGGTGGCTTCGTTATGCATCACTGTCAGGAATCTAAAATTAAGAATTACATGTACTTGATTCACTTGAAAACACCATACCACATTTACGCCTGATGGAAGTCAGTGGTATAATATTGGGAATAATGAATTTGGCTCACAACCTGGATGAGATATTGTTCAAGATGACTGTGTAACCCATATTTCTTCAGCTTTTATGGTTGTGAATGAAAATTAAAATCATGGTATGATGAACTACATCCCAAGGTATTTAAACTGTTGTTCAAGTTAAGTTCAATTTCAGAGTGTAATACCATAAAAATCCCGCTGGGATTTATTTAATTTTTTATACAGGTTCAACATGTATGAGAACACTTATACAGACATTTAAAATCAATCAAGTGAATACAGTGCTCATCAGAGGTGAGCAATTTGCATTTCACGTGTCTGAGCTTTCTCTTACTTTCGTGGGTTTTATACAACTAACTCTGTGGCAATGTTTCTGATTTATAGTGGGATACGTCACTGGTAGAATTGAGTGAATGGTTCATCACTTCCATCAGCTGCATTCAAACCTCATGCGAAAAGTTACATATCCCATCTGAGAGTTTAATATTATTCTTGGTAGTGGAAATCCTATCTCAGTCATTCTTAGTCCCTTTTCAGGTGAGACCAAAACATCACATTTATTTTTTTCATCTTGCCTGTTCCATTTTCATGAGACAGGTCGCGGGATAAAGACCACGGCAGGAAATCTGGCATGGGATGAAAACTGATAGGAAAGATCTATGCCTCCAGAGGTCAGATACTGAGCAAAGTGCGTGCTTACTGGAGGAGGGGGAGATTAAGAATTACGCTTTGCCTCAGCATTACTTACAAGTAAGTGGTCTTTACAGTTGCTAAGCAAGTAATATTTGTCATTCTGTGTACTGCAAGTGCCATCAGCTCAACTCTGCTGTCAGTTCCAACAACAGACTCCAGGGAAGTTACTGTGATGGTAAGGCAGTGCAATGATATTTCCCAGACACAGATGGATTTCAGCTCCCCCCCAAACTAAAATATTTGCTTTATTCCTCTCCAGACTATGAAAATATAGAACAATTCATAATGTGAAAATTAAGCTTCTGAAATCTCTGTGCCCAATATTTAGGCTATGACTTTGAAATTAAAAAATAAATGACAGCTGTCTTCACTCTGCACGTGTGTTTACACATGCATTAGTTTAAACATACGAATAATTAACAGTAGTTAGGGGATAAGATGCATATTGTTAAATCTATTAAATCTTGCGGGAGAGGGCCTTTCAGCCTGTAATGCTAGATATCATGTGGGTGTTGAAATTAGTTGTAATTTAAGGGTTGTGTCAACAGTAAAAGATGATCATTTTTCTAAGGTTAGTGGGTTCCGATATGTATTTAGAGTGTCTGACATAACCACATGGGTCAAAACTAAATGTTGTTTTGAGTTCTGTAGAAAATCTCTTCTCTCACTCCTACTTGAACAATACTGTGGAAACTGCGAATGCAGAAATGTGAAGAGAACAGATGATTTCTAATGCAGTATGCAGTAAATGAGAAACAATTACTCATTCAGTTAAACAGCTGAAAACATTTTCTGACCAGAAGTCTATCTTATGGGTAGCTTTCATAGTTTCTTTTCTTGTAAAATACGTCTATTTATATGACTAGTTCCTTGGACTATTTTTAGCTTAGTGCTAATGGACTGTAGATGCCTTTGAGATTTTATTGCTCTGTATCTTGTGAAGAATGCTCAAGCAATTTTAATGTCAAACTGTAAACTCACAAAGCTTGGTGAGTTTTTCCCCTTCATCTTCACACATTTTTTGTCCTTTTGCACTTCATTTTGATACCCGTGATTGCATACATTTTATTTCAAAGTGTGAAATCCAAGACATTTCAGTGTGCTTTGTTCTGTAACATGGTAGTTCCCCAGGTTTTGAAGTCATAACTGCTGCAGTTTGCACATCTGGGCTTTCTACTGGACTTCCATTTACACCTCAGGCTTATCCTCCCCATCCTTTGAGGTCTGTGACTGCTTGTTTGGCAGCTTTGGCCATGGTGAAAAACAAAAGATAGGAAAGGGCAATAAAATCGAGACAAGGAAGAAAGTTTCCATATGAGATCATCTGTCTCTTCCAATGCAGGTCACAAAGACTGAAGAAGGTGAGAGCTGTTGATACAAATAGCTCAATTCTGTTTTGCAAGTCCTTAGAGCATTGTGTGTGGTGCTTTCCCTCTTGTTCTAAAAAGGGGAATAGGAAAGAGCTGAGAGAAAGGCAACAAGAGTTACAAGATATAGAAGGCTTTTCTAGAGGTAGTAGCTGAGTAGGTGAGGATTTCCCAGTCCTCAAAGCAGAATACTTCAGAGGAGATATGATAAGCTTCTATAAGATTAGGAGTGGCATGGAGAGGGTAGATAGGGCTCAGTTATCACAGAATCACAGAATGTTAGGGGTTGGAAGGGACCTCTGGGGATCATCTAGTCCAACCCTCCTGCCGAAGCAAGGTCACCTACAGCAGGCTGCGTATGACCTTGTCCGGGCGGGTCTTGAATATCTCCAGAGAAGGAGACTCCGCAATCTCCCTCGGCAACCTGTTCCAGTGCTCCGTTACCCTCAGAGTGAAGAAGTTCTTCCTCATGTTCAGACGGAACTTCCTCTGCTTCAGTTTGTGCCCATTGCCCCTTGTCCTGTCACTGGGCACCACTGAAAAGAGTCTGGTCCCATCCTCTTGACACCCACTGTTAAGATGTTATAGAAGACCGCTACGAACTGGTTTTGTCTCGACATTGCCATTGTCATCTCTTGGTGGCCTCTGGAAAGAAACCGCCACAACGACCTGCAGGAAAGCTCTTGCGCACAGAGTAGCACGTGGACGGGCAAGAGCGGACTTGTCTAAGCTGGCAGCATGCATGGCAGGAACTGCAGGTATGCGGACATGCTCTGTGCATGTGCAAATGCCCCTATAAAAGGGCAGAACGTGCTCCTCGCCTCTCTCTTGCTCTCCTCCTCGCCGCCTCGCTGCTGGGCTCCGCCCTTGCTGGGGCCTCCATGCCTGCACAGAGACTGAGCCGACCAGACATCGCTGGACATCGTCGAATCCGTGGTGGTGGTAACTAATCCCCTCCCCCCGCACTTCTTTTCCTCGCCAGCTGGGGTTTTTCCAACTTCACTCCTTTTTTTTTGCCTGTCGCGTCTTCTCCCCCCCCTGCTGCCATCCTCACCAGACCTCTGACTCCCGGTTCACCAAAAATAAAGTTTACAAGGTTGCACGGCATATGACTGCGTTTGCATCTTAATCTCGTCTCCTGGGATCGCATCGAAACCTCCCCGATATTGGATCGGGACAGATGTTTACAAGCATTTAAAAGGTTGTCTCTCAGCCTTCTCTTCTTCAGGCTAAACAAGCCCAGCTTCCTCAGCCTTTCCTTGTAGGAGGGATGCTCCAGTCCCCTCATCATCCTCGTAGCCCTCCGCTGGACTCTCTCCAGTAGCTCCTCATCTTTCTTGAAGCGGGGAGAACTGGACAGAGTACTCCAGATGGGGTCTCACTACGGCAGAGGAGAGGGAGAGGAGAACCTCCCTCGACCTGCTGGCCACACTCTTCTTAATGCACCCCAGGACACCATTGGCCTTCTTGGCAACCAGGGCACACTGCTGGCTCATGCTTAGCTTGTCATCCACCAGCACTCCCAGGTCCCTCTCCACAGAGCTGCTCACCAGCAGGTCCGCCCAAGCCTGTACTGGTGCATGGGGTTGTTCCTATCCCAGATGTAGGACCCTGCATTTGCCCTTGAACTAATTATTTACCACTCTCTTTAAAGACAAAAAATATAGATTGCAAAATATGACATTAGAAGTTATTTTCAAACAGACCAAAAAGCAGTGGTTTTACACACAAAATTTGCTAGCCCTGTGAACCTCCCTGTGAAAGAATGCTATATACAGCCCAAATTTACATTGGTTGAAGAGCTGACTAGACAAGCACATGGAAATGAAATTCTTGAAAGATTATAAAATATGCAGAGCGACATACAGTTCAGAAACTCCCCTGAGCTGAAAATAGTTGGAAGATGAGACAGTACTAGAGAAGCAATCAGATACACATGCTGTTTCTTACAGATCCCTAGACATTAATTTAGAGTCATTTCTCCTTCTGATTATCTTCTTTTGGAAAAGCATCACCTCCTCACTAACAAAATCAAACAAAAGGGACTACAGAAAAGAATCTGAGCAGAACAAAATAATTCTGAGGAGCAGTGAATGATGGAGGTGAAGGCCATAGGGTCAAAAGTGTCCTTCCATTTGTGGGAGGGACGGGAGCAAAGAATGGGGCACCCTGACTCCATCTCCTTCTCTCTGGAAGGCACCCAAGGGTCTTGTAGAAGCTCCCTTGCCACATTCTGCCTGGCAACATGGCAAGACACAGGAACAGAAATGTACCACATGCCCAGATCATCTCATCAGCCTTCATTTTCCTTGAGCAATGGATGTCTGGCTTGAGTGAGGCCAGGAGGGGTGGGCTGAGGAGAGCCAGAGATTAAACAGAGCTTTGGATGAAAGGTGGGAGGAAAAGCACAGCCAGGACATCAAGAAATTTTAGTGACGCAGAAAAATGGACTGTAGCCTGGCATACTCAATGTACATGTGTGCAAGATTGTCTCTTGCCACAGGAGAAGTAAGGGAATTCCATGGCCCTTTCCACAAGTACTCCTCTACACACTGCTCTGTGGAGATAGTCATCTGTTATGGACACTGTTGATGAACTCTTGATATGAGCCAGTGCAGCTGCCTTTGCATTGTAAATGAGAAAATATTCACTAAATGGGTTAATATTCAGCAATACACAAAATATTTAAAAAATGGCAACTGATTTTGAAGTTTTCTTTGCAAGTCTTTATTTTGAAGCAAAGAATTTTTAGCACCTTTTAGAACTGAATTTTCTGTACGAATGCCATGTATCATGAGTGCTCTTTGCAGATATGAAGTCTTATCGTGGCATGTGACTAGATGTGCAAAATGTCCTCTGTCATGGGTCCAAATCTAAACTGAGGATATGCACTCATGCTGCAGCAGAGTATATCAGTATTTCATTTCTTCAGTGGCAATGAGTTTGAGACATGCCGCCTTCATTCCTCCACAAGAATCTTTCCTTTGAATCCAGTCTACATAGTGTTGTGAGATGTGATTAAAGTTAGAATTTTGTAGAAACCCACAGGGAACAATGTCAGATTACTTTTACTCTGTGAACACACCAGTTTCTTGTTTTCTCCTTGTCTCCACTGTGATTAGCAGGACTGGTTTGCTTTGTGGGCTTTTTCTTTCATTCTTCATCCTGGAGACATGGAAAATGAATTCGGGAATTTAAGTGTCCCTGGAAATAGGAGAAATTCCTGCTGTGGCTTACAAAATAGAAGTAGCAGCTACTGCAGTGTAAACAACATGTTGATAGTTTTCAATGACCTCGTTTAAATAGTTTTTGAGGATACATTGAGCATATCCAGGTTTCATATGGAGAGGAGGCACTGTGATTTCAGAGCACATCTTCAAAAAATACATGTGAAGACTATTGCACCAAGTTCTGCACAGCTATAAGTCTCATTGATCTGGATGCTGTAACATTCATGCAATTAGCTCAACATATGAACAGGTTCCCCATTGTAACTAAAAATAAAACTTTCAAACAGAGGAATATTTGCCTGTTGCTGATGAGGCTTTACCACCATGCCAATTTCTTCAGAAACTCAACAAAATATGTACATAGTCTCAAATGAAAGACTATTCTTTCTGGATGAAAGAGTTAAACTGGCTTACAGAATAGTACCAAGATCACTGAAGGGAAAGGGAAAGACTGCATGAGGAGCAGAACAGGAAAGAAATGGGAGAGAAGAACAGAGGTGAAGAGGGAGAAGCAAGACCTAGCATATTCGATAGCAGGGCTCTGGACTGTATCTTGAGGAATCCATAATTTCACCCTAAAGGCAGTCCTTATTAAACATAATTTAAAAATAAAGATTCAGATATGTTAATAAACTTCAGCAGAGACCAGTAATCTCACTAGCACTGTCCATGATCAGTGGAATCTTATTTCAAAATCCTACTCCTAATGTGGCTCTGGATACAGGAAAATCTTTACTGTAGCACAGCACTTGCAGAAAGACTACAGGTAAGCCAGTGTTGTCAACAGACACCAACCTCAGTTTGTACCGATGGTCAATAAAAGATCTAGAAGTAGTTTAGTATTCTCATTTCTTCTATTTCTAAGCCTTTTGACTACAACCCCAAGAAAAGGACTGTAGCAAGCTAAGAATAGACAAGTGGTTAAGCAGTCAGGTGACTAATACTTGCAGAATAAACCCAACTAAAACAAGTCATCAAGGCCTGAGTTATTAATTTCAACTGTACAAATACACTCATCTTCAATCTTTGTTTCTAAATTTCAAGGAAAAGCTGTAAATTTGAAGTGAGACTAGACCTTATTCCAGGTTTATTATGAGGTTGGATACAGCTATTTTTAACCTATATCCTAAACGCAGTAGATTCAACCCTTCAATATTGCTTCTTCAAAGTCTTACTCAAATACTGACCTTTAAAAGTTCTAACTGTAACTACTTCTGCAAGGCCTGCACTTTCAGCAAACAAAGCTCATTCTGTTCTCTGCTGGAAATATTGAATCCAGGCATAAAATCAGCAACTCAGTTCCTTTTCTTATAAGCTTTAACTCTACCATTAACCACAGACAGGTGCCCAATACCTATTGAAAAACCTTGTCTAAATTATGGACCTCGGCAGAAATCAATCTACAATCTAGTCTGGTGGGCTGCACAGTATCCAAGAAAAACAAAAACAGCTGAGAACATGTTGGCAGGTAAGCTCTTGTTCATATTTTATGTAACTTAGAAGTGACTACAGAATCAACACAAAATATTTTTAGTTGCTATGAACTGGACTTATGCTGACACTTCGTAAGTGAGCAGTAACAGGTAGAGGTCCTTATTTTCCCATTGCTTACTCTATTCTTAATCTCAGAATTATCAGTAGTCAAAGGAATATTATGCAGACATGGGTTGTTGTCTCTTGGAAAACATATGACCCATCCTTGCCCTCTGAGCTATACAGGAGACAGCTATAAATTGAGCTGCTTAGTAAAGTAACTTACCTACACTTGGCTCATAGTCTTTCAAGAACTGCCAGCCTCCCCCACTACTTGACTTACTGCCCACACACACTTAGAGCAGATTTAGGTCCTGTACTTCAGTTCTGACATGTTCAGTTCTGTCCCTTAGTTGCTGTTCAAACTTTCACATCAGAGACGGAGGTAGCTGAAGTAGCCTCACTTTGCATGAACTTGTGACTGACACAGGACACAAGAATAAAAATCCCTGAAGTCTTGCAAGGGTTGCATGGATATCTAGGTTTCTGTCACTCCTACCCTGTGCTCGGAAAAACACATCAGCTTTTCATCTGCTCTCTGGCCTAGGCTAAACCTGTAACAGGTCTGGCTTATCCATGCCCCAGTTTGTTGGAACATTCGTGGTCCGGAGGGTCAGTCCACCAAAGGATGATTCTGCAGGCTCTGAGAAAAGGACTCAGGTGCTGTACTCCATTTGCTTTTCCGTGTTGGAGAGAAAAATCTAAGGTGGGAGATGTGTTTTATTGCTGACATTTAATTGTTCTGATGGGCTTGGTTTCCTGGCTATTGTCAAGGCAAGGACTAGATATAAGGTGTACTAAAAGAAAAATTTTCTTATTTTAGCCGAGATGATGCATCTGACAAATTTAATTCTTCACACTGCTTTGCCAATGCCCCCAAACTATCCATAAACGTAGGCATGATTAACCATAGTCATCAAGCCAGTAACACCATTAATTATTCTATTGTGATGATGTCTCTACACCATGACATCTGTAAGTAACTGCCTGCAATCTAGATAATCCTACAACAGATAAGTGACAATTAATTGTGTGTTGTGTCTTTCGCCCTCTACTACAGCTCTGACTGTGAAGGAATCACAGAGACACTGTAGGATCAAAATAAGTAGATTTACAAAAGATATGCGATGCTCATTTCAGTGTTGTCCTTTAAATTACATAGTTCTCTTCCTTTCCCAGTGCTTATTCCTCTCACAATACCCAAGCGTTATGCTCCAGACTGCTAAATATGTGTAAAGGCACTCATTTTTTAAGTAGAGCTATGTTTTGCTTCTATTTGCTTTTATGAAAGTCTTCAGAGTTATTATGTTACTATATAAAAAAAAAGGATTTAGAATAGTTTACCACAGTGAGAGGCTGAAATCAATATTGTTTATATGGGCATGAATGTTATTGACTGTATATTTACAATAACCTCCAGAAAGTAACTCTTAAACCATTAAACCTCCTGGCAAAGTATACACTTCCATAAATATGACTGAACATTTTACAATAATAATAAAATTAATTACTAGGAGAAAACAGCACATTTGATGGATTTTATCCTTAGGAAAAAAAATGAAATATATTACTGTTCACTTAATTCAAAGAGCCTGTTTTCTCCAGTCTGGTATTTGCAACTGGAGAAATACCTTTCCTTTGGAAGAAAAGACTTCACAACGAAACATAACCCAAACAGGATTAATCTGAAGACAATTGGTTTAACTTGCACAGAATAGTGTTTACAATGTTGTTGATAAAGGGCAGCTCAGAAAAATGCACCCAGATGTCATTGTTTGGATGTAGAACATTTCCATGTGACTAAGTAATTAATTACTCCACCCCCTTTAAGCCAAGGTTCACAGGGAAATTGGGGCTGAAACTGAGTACTCAAGAGCTCCCAGAAACAAGATAACTGAGGAGCACTTTTCACAAGTTCATTACGTTACACATAAGTGCCCACTAGAGATCATTGTCTGCATACTTAAGGCATTTTCCGTAGATCACTGCTGCAGACAGTTTTCAGTTTTATAGAGGAGATAGACTAATAAAAATGAAAAAGAGCTTCAGAGATGTGAGGTGACAATTCTGAAGATTCAGAGTTTGTCAGCAGCAGAGTTTGGGACGAGGACTCAGATCAGCTGAGTTCTTAGTTCCATGTCTTAAAGAGGAGAATACATGACTGACTTAGTCTTACACTTTGTGTGAGAATCATTTCAGCAGAAAATTGTCATTAGGAGAGATCTAAATCTGTGAGACATATCTTTTTAGTTCTTTTGAGTTTGGGTTATTACAAAATATTAAAGACTTCAATGATTTCATGGCCACCTAAGAACAGAAAAGATAAGGTGGGTGTCACTTTGCAGCCGAAATCCATTTCCCTTACACTGCAGGTTTCCCATGATCTACCTGGATTTCACTCTGGCCAGATCCCTTCTGCTATTGTTCAATGGACCTAAGGATTTTCATGATACAAGACAACTGGAAAAGAGCTAATGGAGGTTTGTGGTAACCTGACTCTGCTGATGAATAGATTCCTTCCCTTTCTTTTTCTTGTTTCCCCAAACAAATATACAACCAACAAAGTAATGAGAAAGATTAATCTGGCAGCAATATTTTGGAATTGAAAGCGGTATACAGGTCGTGAAGCTAAAATAAGGCACAGGAAGAATTATGGTATTATCAGTAGAGAGAAATTAAGGTTTTGGGAAGTATTGTACAGACCATTGCAGATAGCTTTAGCTTAGGTTATGAGGGCAAATAAGAAAGCCAAATAAGAGATTATCCTAAAAGTGAGGCTGTGGCTGAACCCTGGTCTCATTTTAGTACTTCATCCATGGAAATGTTCTTTTCTCATGTCTTATTCAGACTTTCTCATTTTATGTTTTCTGATATGTTACACTGGGTAGGTTACTCTTCTTTCCTTCCAGACACATCACCTGCAGCTGTAGCTTCACCCTTCCTCCTTCATCCCTTCAATTTTTTTGTACTTGGCCCTAAAATAGGAAAAGACTATAATTCAGATTCGTAAGGGAAAACTGATAGGAAGGGCAGAGCCTAAATTAAGGCAATGAGAAGTTCCTGGCATTCATGCTCTCTAAAGACACACAGACATCTGGACATCTTGTCTATCATCACATGAGGGAACAAAAGTATTCAACAGTGTTAAGCTTTAAGTAAGGAGTGTCTCAACTGCCGGATTCCTGGAATTCAGGCTGGGTGAATCTCGATCAAGCAAAACACATACATGACAGAGCAACAGTACCTTGAAAACAATTTAATTTTACTAAACGGCGAACAGAAGGAGGCTGTCGTATTCCAATACTGTCAGAGACAATGTTTTTAATTAGCAAAACTGTGGATAAATATGGAATATATAATTTATCCAGAGGTTGATCTCATGCACATTTTTTATCCCAAGAGCTTATATTGTTAAGAATCTTTCTCTTGCATTGCTGGAAAGCTGTGGATCCTCTATGCTTTCCATGTGCAAGTTTACTGTCCTGCTGAATCACCCAGTGTTCACCTTCACATTCTTGGCAGGCTTTAATGTGTTTGCTTACAGTATAATTAATTACTCTGTAGTCATTACTTCCCCACTCTGACTTACATTTAGTGTTTTCAATGTAATTACTCCATCGTGTACATTCAGTCAAATGCACTATTCTGTGCATGTCCAAATTTTATTAAACAAGGGTAAATGTGTGGTCGATTACTCTATTACACATACAATTGTATGTGTCCTTAAGATTAGCTCTTGAGCCTCTAGTGTGGTTTCAGTGACATGAATTACAGAAAGATAAACCCCCTTTCACACTGTTTTCTATCAGTGCTTGTGTTCTGGTTGCTATGAGTGGCAAATTAATTGACTACAGGAAAAAATCAAACAAGCTCTGGGTTAAGTCAATGATTTCAGATGGTAATAAAAGTAATAGAGAGAGGATCCATAGTCTTCCTGAAAGTACTAGATTGCCAGGGTTAATTATCCAACACAATCTCACTTTCTCATCATCCTGTGCTGTAATATTTCAGCAAAACAAGAGAATGACTGGGTGAATCCCCCCAGCATCTAGCTACCAGAAATATTGTGGTTGGAAGCTGTTATTGTGTCAATCCCACATGTTAGTCCTATTGAAAGTCCTCTTTTGGAAATCAAGCTCCAGAAAGCAAAATCAAATTAACTTTAAGAATAACTTAGAAATCTGAGGCTTTTTAAAAGATATTCTCATTTACTTTCTGAAATATATTAACTATAAGACTAACCTGGAAATCTTGAGAGTCTTTTAAAAAATCTTTTAATTTCATTTCTAATGTCTGATCTTTGCAATCACATGCATGTCTCTTAAAGTAGAGATAATTTTGTTTTTTCTTCCAGGTGAATTTTGTGTTTCTGATGTAATCTCCAACTGCCCCAGACTGCAAGTTCAGGGGAAAAATATTTTAACAGTTGGATTAATCTCGCTTGACTTTAGTGAAGTGTGTCTGAACTAGTTGTCTAGGCACACAGTGACGAGAAACAGACACCTCTAGCAGGTAGTACAGCCCCTCCTAAGAAAAAAAAACCAAAAAACATTTAAGGCAGGGTCAACCAGCATCTCTAGGAGGTACCTGTCTCTCTGTCTGTTAAAGGAAGAGAGTCTAAAGTGTAGTTGAATATGTCCCTGCTCACTGCAGGGGGACTTCGCAAGATGACCTCTAAAGGTCCCTTCCAACCCAAGGCATTCTACGATCCTGTGATTCTAAAGTTAGTTGTGTCGATGTTCCAGTCCTAGTCTAAAACTAGATACAATGCATCCAACATCCAAACAAGTGTATCAAAAGATAATTGACTTAATAGAAGAGTGTAGGCTGAACTGAACAAAGAACATGTTGGAATAACTTTGCATGTGATACCATGTTCTCAGAGAATGAATGAGCATTTATGCCATTTCTTGCTGTTTCTTAAACTTGCTTTGCAGAGTATCCTTTGCTGGAGTGACAGAAGACAGACATGACTTTCTTGTCTTGCTCTAAATGAATAGCTTTTAGAGTAGCTATCTGCATTAAAGTGGAATCTTCTAAAGTAAGCAATAAAATACAAAGAGATAAAACTAATTTATAAATAGTTCATATCAGGTTGAAATAGCATCTAATGAGTTTCATCTGAAAGTAAATTAATATTGTCAGGTTTAACAGCCTTTCATAAACTGGATTTACACTCAGTGGGCTAAGTTCTCCTTTCAATTAATTTTCATGAATGGAGTTTTCTGTGGTGTAAATGAGAACAGACTCTGTCTTCAAATGCCTAGAGGCCCCTGTTAGGAGTTTGCTGATGATGCATACAAGGATACTAAAGCAATGTTATCATCATCTAAGCACAGCCTTAAAATTAGATAGCAGTTAAGATATGTCCTCTTTTATTCTGCTGATTTGGAAAATGGAACACATTTATTGGAAGAAAGGATGGAGATTAAAAGTCAATGAGATTTTACTGCATCATGGATAATTATTTCCCATTGTTTTACAATTATTTCTTCATTTAGGAAAAGAAGATGATTCAAATAATTTTATCAGCCCAGTGGCTTTATATTTCACATTTAAAGCATGAAATCAGAGTAAATACAGGATTTTTAGTAACGGACCTTTCATTTCTAATTTAATTTCCTTAAAAAAATAATACATACATAGGATGTATAGTAATGGTGCTTTTACCAGTAGTAATGGTGTATATATATATATATTTCAACATAAATATGCCATTGATAGACATCACCATTGATGTCATAAAAGATGAGATGAAAGTTGTTTGAAAGGTAATTAGTATGAAAGTTGTTAGACACTTGGAAAACTTCTCTAATTTTTTATCTTTCACCATCCAAGAAGGAGTATGTGCAATGTAGAATAATAAGGAAGTAAAGTAATAGCTAAGAAAAGATTAGTTAAAGAGATCTAGAAATTTTATAGGTCATATAACTCCATAAGGTTTCTCTGGTAATTGCAGGATGAACGTGCAAAGGGACATGACTTTACAGTTATAGCTACCAGTAATTACTTTGGGGTTAGGAAGAAATTTCCCTTGTACAGGTCTGATTTATCCTCATATTCAAGGTACTTGAACTAGACATTGGCTTAGGATAAAATACGGGAGACAAGTATTAATGTTATCCACTATGACATCTCCTATGCTGTAGGAAGACCCCAAACTTCATTTCACCCAGAGGCTTTTAGTCATCTAGAAATGAGTATGAAAAGGTTTAATGGTATTAATATTTCCTTCTACCTTCCTGAGCTCCCTTCAGCTTCTGACTAGAAAAAATATCCTATCTGTATTTCCCTAATTAAGTTACATCCATTGAAACTCATATAATTATTCTTCTCTAGAGGTGCAAGTAATATTTCCTAATATATAAATCAATGCACATCAATCCAAAAGAAAATCCATGGTTTGTGACTGCCTCAGTTTTCCTCACTCATTTATTTCAAAAGCTTTTTCTCATTATTATCTTTCTTGCCCTCTCTAGTTGCATATTCTTGTCTATAGCAAGTGACCATCCATAGCTATATACATTTCTTTTTCTGGTGTCAGAAGGAAGTCTTTAGTAAAATGACTCTATTAGAGAAGCTCTATTTTGCAGTATTTAAATCTTTTGTAGAATAAAAAAGGCTTGCAAGAACTTAGGAAGACAGTTCAGCATTATACAGTTTGAAACAAATAACGTAGAAAAAATTAGAATTAACTTTTTGTTTTCATATAATTATTTAACTTCTAATTTTTTTTTGCAATAGCTCAAAGTAACAATAAAACTTTTGCAGTAGGAGGAACAGTAGGAGAGCATAAGATTTTCCCTCACTCTAAAATCAACGCCACAGCTACAAAGACAGTGAGAACAATGTAAGAATTGAAGAGGGGAGTGTCTTCAATATGTCCCTTTTTTTCATGGATTCTATTAAACACATTAGTTTCTTAAAGTTTTGTTGAAGCAAAGTTATAGACCATTTACATGAATTCTTTTTTTTTTCAAACAGCCTTGCAAATTAGGCTACTTTTCTTAAACCACTATTTATAAATAAAAGATCAAAAGGTGCACAGTCCCATTCAGCTTAGCAACACAGCCACTACAGCATGGCATTTCATACAACTTGATTTCCTTGCTTCGTGACTCAGATGTTTCCTTCTTGGCAATCTCTTTTTAGTATTACAATTTCTGGCATAAAAATCTCAAGAGGAGGAAAATTATTTCTTCAGTGACAAATAGCGGGAAATGTGTCTACCAGATCCTATTCTAGAATGTCTGATTAGCATTTCCTCTCAGGTTTCATACTTTCCAACATTGCGTGCATCTGAAAAACTGGTAAGAACACAGTCAAATATAGGAAAAAAACCCATAATTCTGCTTGCTTTGGACCAATATCCATGCACGCACTAGTACACATGACTAGTACTGTTATGTCCTAGTGAAATACTAGGAAAATTGGCTAATCTTAATGTAGCTTTCTTAGTGTTAGCATACGACCAAGGGCAGGATGCATCCAGAGTCTGTGGAGAGCAGTGGGTCCTTCCAGTGGGTAATTCACCCTGGCTGAAATAAGTGCTTAGAGACGTGATTTTACAGGGAGCTGAACCTAACAGCTCTCATCTTATTTCCTCCCCAAAAGGTCTCAGTACCAGATCTAGTACTTGAAAACATTTGTTTCCAATTTAATGGAAAAAATAAAGATCCATTTAAGTACAAAAGCAGTGCAAAGAAAAAGGCACAAACACATGTTTGGGATGGGAATGAAAGCAACGGGAATCTGTGCTTTCTGTGGCAAAGAGCTGCTCAGCACATCTCATACAGTCATACCCTTAAATGGAAGGCACTAAAATATCAAAACGTCTCATTTCTCTTTCAATGAATCTTAAGTGTCTAGCTCAGGAGACCAGATCTGAAGGGCTGGAATTAGTTGAGATGATTCCTATATCTCAGATGTTTATTGCACGGTACACTGCACATCAGGTGTGCTGCTGAATGGGCACTTAATTGGCATGGCACCATGTTACCAGCTAGCCCAGTTCAGTAACAGGAGCTTCTCAGAAGCCTCTGGGTTTATCTCCAGGCAAGTCTGCACTTTTAGTTTAGCAGGAGTTTTCAGACTCCCGACATCCATACAGATGAGAGTTGTAAAGAATTCAGGTTTTCCCATTTCTGAATTTCACTGCAGGTAAAATGGGCCTGCTGGAGAAGGAAGCCCCTTGCTCTTTGGTAGTTGTTCTTGATCACAAGGGTCCATCTCAAATAAGCAACCTGAAGGAGCTGCTTCCAAACATTCCGAGGTGTCCATACAGAACTTTAGCATTAAAGGCATGAATTAGGACTGTCACTTCTGACATGGTCACTCCATGGCTGGTCAAAAGGATTGGAGTGACATCAAGGACACCTTCAGATTTGTCAGTACTTTAAGTCACCTGTGGGTCTGAATAGGTTCTGAAGACTGCCTCTGAAAACCATCCATGCTGTTTGTGACAAAGACCTAAACAGGACTAGACTTTGAGCTGTGAAATTCTTGGCAGGGATAAGCCTGAGTACTCAGGACAAGTTCTTTTTCATATGATTTGTGTGGAGCTTGGATGGGAAGGCCTGAATGCCCTACAGCTATGCTCATGAGCAGGAAACCAAAATTCAGCTTTGCTTAGCTGAAGCACTGGCAACAGAAAACTCATCACGGACCCGGTAATACACATCTGCAGTAGGATCTCACCCCTTATCTCAAGTGTTGCTACAGCTAGAAGTTCTAGGCCTAGCAGGGAAGGACTCTGCTGATGCAGGCAGCTCTAACACTCCCTTAAAAATACGTTTTGATATAGATGGTGCCACAGGACAGCCTTAAATTATACTTCTCTGCAACTTAGAAGTGATATTCTGAAAGATGGCCTGGAGCCACTAAAGTCTTCTCAGCTGTGAGATTTGTGCCATATCTCTAAGACCTTTCAGCTGTGATATTTAAGAAAAAGCTAATAGAAAAGGACAAAACTTTTCTTTTTTTTTTGTTAGACCTTTTCTGCAATAAATTGGGAGATAATACAAAGTCAGTAAGTCATCACTGATCAACCACAATGTGTTCCACAGATCATTCAAACACCTCAAGTCATATGCCAGGGATGCCCTGGTGCAGATATACACTATTTTATCTGAAAAATTAATCACTTTTTTTTTTTTCCCAAACGCTGCATATGTTACTTTGTTATTTTGCTTCATAGCACCTAGACTATTTTTATCACACCATTATTTATCTATGACAAACCTGGGAAATAAATACCTACTACTTTTCCCTGTTTCGCAGAGCTGGGGTGTTGTGCTTAACTGTGATTTCAGCTCAGGTAATTTGAACCAGAGATAAGTATTTTGAAGGCCATGGTGGTTTAAAGCTACATTGACTGAAGTGTAGGTTACAAACCTAGATATAATTCTGTTGTGTCAGGGGCCTGTAAAGTAGCCTGAAGTGGAAACAAAATTATGTCCTTTTAGGCTGTATGTAGTGTGTCTCATTTGCTCACCTACACACTTTCTTCATTTTCCTCTCTCCCTGTTTGGGACTTTACGCACTGCTGAGGTCTACTGTGCAAAAGGGACTCAACCACGAATAATCTGTCCCTACTACTACTACAAAAGAGTGGAAGTGAAATGCAAATCCAGGTCAGTAAGAGGGCAAGGGGATTTATGCTTGTAGACACCGTAGTCCTGTTTCTGACATCATGCATACCAGGGAAAAACTGAGGTAACTTCGTTGCCTTGGACAAGTTATTAGAGATTTGCATTTGAATGAGCAGATGGATAGCTGGTCCTGTTGAATCAGTCTGACTCATTCTAATCCAGGAGATACTGGCTTTTAGCCATGTATTGAAGCCCACCAGTACATACCAATTCCCTGGTCAGTTTCTTAAAAAAATAAAAACATGAAATGAAACAGTATTAAGATTTTAAACCCTCGTATTTCCAAATCTGGATGCTGCTACTTATTTTTAGAATATAAAGAAGGTGTAGTTCACACTTCTGTACAAAAAAGGTCTCAAGAGTTGAGCTACTTTTAACTCAACTACACAACTAAATGACACAAAGATTTCAGCAGACATTTGCACTACAGTGTCTCAAAAGCAAAACTTGAGATGGTTTAATAGTTCAGCTGTATTTATCAACTACTACTGTGCTGAGCAAGCCTGCGTTTAAGCCCCAGTGATCGGCAATATCATCATATGAAAACATTTTATGCCTCTCTATTTATTATCATAAGATTAACTGTGGCTAGCTAATAGAGATTACACAGTATATTTTGCCATCAGCATTTGTGCTTTCCAGGGTCAGCCTTATCCTTCTAAAGAGATACCACAATGGAAGATGCAGCACTATATCAACCAGAAAGAATACAAATCTCAGTTGATCAGTGGGTCACATTAGCTGTTTGAAGATTGATGGAAGCTCCAGCAATTCAGAAGCTTTAAAATATGTATACATAAGGTCAAAATTTAATTTAGTACTTGTTTTCTTGCAGGGATGCTGGTGGGAAATGCCATTTCTACCACTCTGATTTCCTTCTGTAGAGGGTGTGTCTTAATGCAGAAAATTTGTTGCTGTTGTTGCTGAAGCTTCTGATAAAGCTTCCCTATAAAAATGCACTTAATCTCAAAGCTGCAGTATTTCATCTGCTTTCAGCCTTTTATAGAGTGGAGGAATTCATTAAGTCATCTGAAAGCAATTTTCAATTATGAAAATACAATTTAAATAAGGCAAAGAGGAGTCTTTGAAGATGACAAAAGTGGGAAGTGATTGACATACTCTGTTGTCAGCTGGAATCAATTTCACACTTGGGGGAAAAATACCTTCACTAGGGAAAGATCATCCGTCAGCAGGAGGCAAACTGCAGGGAACCAGGAAAGGAGAAAGAAAGTAAATCCAGTCTTCAGCAAAATATTCAGCAGCCTGAACACCCTTCACCTTGGCAAAATGAAACCTCTTTAATACACATACTGAACTGCACAGCACGGGCACCCGGGGCAAACACTAAAGAATGACAGGAATACAACTAACTGTCCAAATTTGGGTCTTGTTTGGGCACAATGCCATTTGGCTTCAAAACCAACTTTGTCTCAGCAAGCCCTGCACGATATCCCCAACAGGTTTTAGATCTGCTGAATAACACAGTATTCTACATAATAATGTAAGCAAGTAGTGTCAATACTTACACTTGTAAAGTCTCAAACTATGCCTTGCAGTCTGTTGTGGGTCTGAAAATCAGCTGCTACTTCTGCACAGAGCCAGTGGTTTATTTGGTGCCAGTTCTTTCTGTCTCAAAGTTAAGATAAAAACATGATTAGAAATACTCTGTTTGATTCCCTGATATGCCATGCATATTTTGCACAGTTGCCAAAGTGCTATTGGGGTTTAATCAACAAGAAATATCTCAGTAAGAAAATACGTCAGAAAAGCTGCAATGACAAGTTTGTGCTGCATCAAATGAGGGGCCAGTTCCTAGTAAAAATCAGCCTAGGCTTGAAATCTCAAAAAAGCCCTGAAGTCAGTTTGCAGAGGTAATGACTGACAATAAGAAGTTCTAAAAGCAGGATTTCATTCCAAGTAAATACTGTGGAGTGATGCATAGGAAAAATGACTGATAGCTAGACCAAGCAGATTACATACATGGGTGGGTGGGGGACATTCCCCTGACAGTATTGCTAGCATATCGCTTCCTCCTCTGTGTTACCTTGGCTTATCCATCTCTTTCAAGCAAAGCCTGTTGTAAGTGGAAAACCTGCTCATGTGTGTTCATGCTCCAAGGCAGGATAATATTATTGAAGATCCTTTCAGTGATTTCTACAATGAAGTTAATAATAATGGGGTAAGTTGGAACAGTCCTTCTCCCACGCTTTGCTGTCTCTTCTCAAAATAGCCCAGGCCATATCTCTTGGTGCTTAGCTTTATACATGTTGTGTGACTATACTTGTTTTCATCATAGGCTTGAACAGCACCATTCAAAGCTGTGGTGCTGACTGAGATAAAGAAATTCAAACCCTGTGACGTGATGTTGCCCTGCCAGTTAAGGATTTAGCTGGAGGAAAACCATCACAAGGACAGGGCTTTCCTCTGGTCCGTGGAGCTCATCTTTGGGCCAGAGGCAATTCTGCGATTGTTTAAGGTTTTTTTTTGAAGACTGGTATTTTTATATTTTCCCAGATGCTGAGAATACTACCTAACAAACCACTTACCTGAGTTTCTTTATGTGATGACATTGAGAATATGTGCTGCATGCAGAAGGGCCTGAGACAGAGTTATGGGAAGCCACATACTCCACTAGCATAACGCTGGAAGAGTGGGTGCGTCAAGGGAAATGAGTTACAGCCTGTTCCATCTTTGTTGCCCACTGCTGTGGTCTCCAACCAACTAGAAGACCCCTGGTTTTGCTGGGAAGATCCCTTACTATCCCACACCAGAAAGGACAGACTCTGGACTGCAACAGGAAGCTTCTGGCTCTCATGAAATCAGTGGCATTTGTGTTCTCAAATATCTTTGGAAAATCTCACCTAAATTATTCTTAACAAGAGAATTCAGGTGTTTTTAAAAACTGCTATCGTGCTTAAAAACTTATTTCAGTTTCTGTGGCAGTTGTGAGAGATTTATACAAGAAATGTCAGTGCTTTAGGGACCATTTTTAAGAAAAGAGGCTGCCTACTGTAACAGACCTTTGCAAAGATAAACAAATATAAATCCTTATAATAGAGGGGTTAAGTATTTATATAAGTCCTTTCTCAGATGTCTAGGTGGTTAATAAATCTAACGCTGTGGTATTAACATCAGAGTGTATTTATTGATCCTTCTAATTTTTGGAGGCTATACATTGCATTGATTTTCTTTTTTGCCCTTTTTGTTTGTTTGCTTGTGTCTATAGCTAGGTGGGTCTGCTTGACTATCATATAAAGGTTTAAATAAAAATTTGAATCCAGAGTCTGTCCAAGTCACATAATATTTTCATTTTAGAATATTAATGAGGTTCTACAAATTGTTCTTTCTTGCAGTGAAGACAATTACCTGGCATAAATTTATTAGTGAATTGTATTTGTTTCTTACGTGGCTGTTGTACATAGCTGTGAAAAATTGCAGTAGAAACATCTTGTGTATTGACAGGTAAACAAAATGATGACCCAATCGGTATACCATACCTTTCAGTCTTTTTTTCCACATAGACAACCATGTGCTACATGATAAAAAGTCTTTCTGGGAAATAATGGATCAATTAGTCTTTTTTTCCTATTGAAACAGGTCTATATGTATGATATAAGTTCTGGGAATGATTATCACAGCAATGAAAGTTATGCCACTTATGCAGATGATGTACTGCTACAATCCTAAGCATTGCCATTGTGTCATGTAGCTCCAGGCTAATATAAATGACTTTGAAATGATAAAATCATTGTTCTGGTTTGTTACAGGAACTAAAATGAGACCCTGGTGGTTTTCATGCAAATCATCTTTTGTGAGACATTTGTCAGTGCCAAAGTTAAGTCTGTTAAATTCAGTGCCCTCCAAATGAAAGTTTCATTAAATGCTTTTTATTACACATAATGGCCTATTTTACAAGTGTCTAATCTAAAGATATAAGGAGCACTAAGTAACAAGAAAATATTTCTGGTCATAAACGGCCTGCTGATAATCACACTTTCTAATATATTCATTTTTAAGGAAATCTATAGTAAAAGTTCTGTTCCCATGTCACACAGTGGATTGAATTTCTAATATTCTGTCATTCTTACAAGCAAAGATCTGCCACTGCCTCAAGAGACATTCTTTTCACCCCATACAGGCAAAATGGATTTAGAAGATTCAACAGACAGACGAGGACAAAATTTTATGCTGATGCAGATTTGTGTTAAAAAATGTGGTTGAGAGTGCTCCAGCATAGAAAGGTGAGATTTATGGAATGAGATTACAGATCTGTTTCCCTCCACTTCCCCCGGCAATCAGATGTACCCTATTCTGAAGTATATTTAACAGTAAACTATACAAACTGGCTAATTTATGTTGGGTTCATGCAGCTGGATTACAGTTAACTACAAGTAACATGAAGTGTGACTGACATTTATGATATATAATTAGGGAACACAGTGAAGAACTACCTTGTGTTGCTAAGGGGCTGTGTGCTGTCTCACTCGACCTTCCCTCTCATTTTAAACAATGAATACACACATGGTTTCTCTACACTCGTTGCCTTTGGAGCGTGATTAACTTCCATAGGATAAGTCCTTACTCAAAATCTTCTGACTACTCCTCACCTTGAGATAGCCCTTTTGGCTGTAATGGGTTACAATGTCCACATAAATTTTCATCTAGTCTCAAAGGCTTTCCAGACTTTGTAAGGGCTCCTCCACCTTACTATCTGTAGCCTAGATTCCAGTATACCTTAGCTGTTACCACATCTGAAGTTGCTCGTCTTTTTTCTCTTCCTGATCCTTCAGTTCAGGGAAGTCCTCAGCACACCTATTCTTGTCTCCTAGTCACTCTGAGTGACTGTTCCCAAGAAGGTCCTTTGTAAATGCCTTTCAGGATAATTTCTGGTTGTCCCTATTCCCAGGATGACCCTCCCATAACATGGCATCCAGTATTGTTTCATTTGGTTGGTTTAGAGGAAGCTATCCTGGCATCTATCAGATGATCCCCCAGCTCTCTTACAGGACCAATTGACTCAGTAGGAGGAAATCACTGATCCTGTGGCAGAGAATGCGGAAGAGAAGATCAATAAGAGTACATCAACACAAATTTTACAACTACTTCCAAGGTTTGCACATACTATTGATATTGACCGGATGTCTTTTTGACTGATATGCAAAAATAACTTCTTGTATTCAGTAAAGGGTAACAGATTGAAATGATGTGTCCTTTGATATCCTGAAGCCCAAACAGATAATCTAATGATTCCGTCAGGTCTTAAAATACATATAAGGGGAGATCTGACTTGAAAAAACAGTCTGTAGTCTCCAAATAATGCTTTATATATGTTATATATATAATCATGTATATATATAAAGGAATCATTTTTATTTTTTTAATATATATTCTATACCACAAGTTTCACCTCAAAGAACAAGCTGAAAATAATGTGTCTAGCCACTTATTCTCCTGGTTGCTGTAGCTTATAAAGTAGCTTTTCACCTGTGTCCACCTCAGTAACTGAGAAGATAAAAGACATCTCAGTTCAATGAGATACAGAGGGCTCATTAACCAAGGCATCATTTATATGCCTGGTGACATCCATTTATTTTAGCAACCTTACCAATTGCTCACTGAAATGAAGGAATAGACCTTAAAAAAAAAATAAAAAAAATCAGTGGCACTTGTTCTTTAAAAAGTCCGGCCTCAGTCAGCAAGAAGTACAGTAGGAAGCAACTACGTAGTACATCATCTGGTCCCAACACAATTCAAAACCAAGAACCTCTCTCTGATTCCCAAGAGTGTACAGAGCAGCTATTCCCTCATTCAATGAATTCAAGAGGAGTACTAATGTAAAACTTTACTGTGATCGTCATTAATGGCCCTTCTTATATCACCATCTCATTCAATCAATTATATAATTCAAGTAATGTGAGCATTATCTTTTATGAGCTGTACTTATTAAATACAAATAAAAATGGCACAGTAAATCTTATCCATTCACCTTTCTTATGCTTATGTTTACACTGATGTGTGAAAATGTTGAAAGCTGGTTTCTGTCAACATTTTGTGCTTTTGAAACTTTAAGGAGAAAACAACAATTTCTTGAAGCCATGTTCTTAAGGAGAAACACATACACAAAGCCAGTTTGTTGTACAGAAATCAGAGACAATGGATGAACCCACCTGGCAGGCAGAAGAAGCTGGCTGAACAAGCATATCAGATCATATGAGTTTGCTGAGCAGTTCAAATGCACTGAGTGCTTTTTGGAAACTGTACATGTACACAGTGTCATCCTGCCACTGGCTGCCACACATCTGAGCCTTAAGCCCATTATCTCTTCTAAATACCTTCTTCTGATTCACCCTTTGAGCCCCTATACCTACTAACAAGCTAAAAATAGGTCTGCAAGACTCTTGACTTTGGAAGAGTTTTTACCATCCTCACAATTTTCCTTAAGTTAACACAAGAAGACAGCAATATTTCAAATGGCACCTTTTTATTCAGCTTGCCATTAAATGCTATTCAGCTCTTAAAACATAACTATAAAAATAGTCCTATGGGATTCCATGTTTATCATCTTTTGATGGCTTCTGTATCCAATGAGATCAGATGGTTGTTGTAAATGCCAGTTCTGCAAACTCCACCTGGGAACCAAAAGTCAAGCTGTGTTTTGCATTTTTTTTCTGGCTCATGTATTATTATCTAAGCTACGTCTTATTACAGAATTTTCTTAGTAATTGTCCCAAAGGTAAGGACAAAGAACTTGAAGGGGTGCCCACAGCCACCGAGCCTGTCCTCTGATGTTGACTGGAAGGGGTATCATGCAACTCCTTCCATAAACAGATTTTCCAGAATCCCACTGCTATGACTGTGAGAAGTGTTTTAGAAATATTTCTAGCCAAAACATATTTATGGCCAGGTTCAAACAATTTCTTCTTGTCCTAAGCTTATCCTCTGAGTCTTATAAGCAGTTTGTTTTCCAGCTGCTAAGCAGAGCAAGTCTAACTTCCCTGTACCATGGACCAAGATCCAAACCAAGGTTTTGGCTCTTTGACCCTGCTTACCAATGCTTGTTGGGTCAAATTAAAACACAGTCAAACACAGGCCCATTCGGGAGGTAACAGCTAACAGCTGAGAAACAGTAAGGAACAGATATTTAAATTACCACATGGAACTCATTTACCTCTTCCCAGCTGAGATCAGGGTCTGATTCAGAAAGCACTTCTCTCTTACTGCTATAGCTTAAATTAACTCTTGTGACTTTGTCCTGAAACAAAGGAGAAATGCTCATGTTATAAAAATTGGCTGGAAGGAGGCAAAGCACAGCTCCACCCATTATATAGAATCCAGTCTTAACAGCAGGCATAGTAAGCAAACGAAGAATAAGGGCACAGCCACGCATGTGGTGAAACCACCAAAACAAATTTCCCCCAGATGAAAGGATTTGCAGTGCTCATAGTGTTGTCTGCAGCAAGCTGTACTCATCCTTCTTGTCCTTGTGAATGTAACTGCACATAGTATACAATGCAGACTTTTTAGAGCATTCCACAATAATATAGCTGTGTTTGAAATTAGGAGGGTGTTTTCCTTGCTGTGTTACATTTGTAGATCACTTTTATCCTGGAATTAGATAATGCACGTAGATTTTCCTATTTTGTATTTCCTACTGAGAATGATAAACTTCTAGCAAAAAGGTTTTTTTTTAGACTTCAGGTTCCTTGTTCTTGTCTTTCTTACTGTGATCCACAGGTCTTCCTCCTCTTTCTGTCCTGCATCTTGATTATTCTTTTGTGGTACAACTATATAACACTTTGTGGACTAGGTCTAACCACAGTCTAACCCAGACGAATGTGAGCCAGATCCTTTGTAAATGTCTTGTGGTTCTGCTCATGGGTAAAAGTCTCTTATTCCCTCATTTAGTAGATCAGACCTGCAGTTATTTGGTTATCTAGCTTTGGATCAGATGTGGCTTGTTGATTAAGAGCAGAGCAAGATCTCATTGTGCTGCAAAAGATGACGCAGACAGACCCTGGGCTGATCAGGTTTGTTGCATCAGCAAATTTCAGCTGTACAACAGCTCCCGAAACGGATGTCTGTGGGAGTCCACAGGTAGCCTCTCTGCAGACTGGTAATTCCCTCTTGAAACAACTGTTAGGTTGCCTCCTAAATTCTAGCTCTTTCCCACCTTCTAGTGGGGAACTAATTCCCATTTTATCTAGCCTAACTAATAATATCTCATGTGGGATTATATTAAATGCTTTACTGAACTCCAGGTAGATTAGATCTACTGCGTTTCTTTTGTGTGGAAGATCAGTTAGCTTATCAAGGAGAGCTATCACGTTAGTCTGGCACAGCCTATGTTTGCTAAATTGTTGTATTTATCTCATTTATCATTTTCCTTCATTTAACTGCTCTTTTGTTGGCTAGTCTTGAAAAGCCTTGCAGCTCTGCAAGACCCGTTCAGGCCAGGCTAACGGCTGGCAATGGGCAGTTCTGCATTCATCCACTTGCTGCATAAACTATGCCTGTTTTGCTCCTGTTGTAAAATTGTTCTTCAGACTCAAGAAATCTAGTTAAAACTCCCTGCTGCTAGACTTGTAACGCTGGGTCAGATGTGGGTTATCTGATCCTTCAAGATATGATAGTATTGTGGTTTTTGAAGTGTTGCTTCTACCTCTGACATGGTTATTTATTATTCCCACAGCCTCGATGACCATCCTGCCTTTGTTCTCTGCATTCAAGACCTTCATCTTTATTGAAAATTGAAATTATTCAGTTTCGGTACCATCACAAATTTGTCTGAATCTCTACCAATCTGGACTGCAGACAGCTGCAACCTTTTAGGACTGCTGTCCTATTCTTCAGGCGGCTGAAGAAATTTTTTCCCATTTGTTCCAGTTTCATTACAGATAAGTAAATCCAGATCTGCAAAGCAAGCAGGAATTCACACAGCTGAGGATGATATTCTTGTGAGTAAAAAATGAGCTAAAATCTTGATACCTGCAGGGAGAAGATTCCTTGCAGAAAATGTGCTATTTTTGCAGTCACATCTCATTATTGCATTTAAGCTGATGTCTTTGAGCTGTGAGCAGATACAGTCAGCTGTATATCAGAGGGAGATACGGAGTCAGCAGGAGGATGAAGTTGATTAGAACATGATGAAACATCAGGGCAAAGGCATTAGAGAGAGAAAAGCAGCAAGCAAACTTTGGATAAGAAAATGCTTATATAATTCTATATATGACCATAAAGTGAGGCAATGGCAGAACCAGCAGTAGAGCTCAGACTGCCAACACAAGTTGATGTTCACCACTTCACAGTACTGCTTCTTTTGACCTTGGTATCATAGTCGTGATTAAAATTGATAATGGACACATGTGTGAGAGCAGGGTGTGTACAAAGGCCTGGCTGTCAGAGCCGCTGTACTCATTTGTACACCTTTCAGTGATATGTCCTGGGGGCTTTGGGTGAATCTGTAACAGTAGGGTGGGATATTTTCCTGAACAGATCAGGACAGGATAGAAAGCTATGCCTCCTTAGTTTCGTAGTCAATGCCACTCATCCTACTGTGCCTGTCCTCTTCTCTGTTGATGCACAGACCACAAAGCCATCATCATTTGGTTTATGGACAGCTTACGCTCAGACCTTCCCAGTTTCTTTGCACCCTTATCAAAGCCAGTTGAAAGCACTTCTCAAAGTTTCAGGCTTTTGTTGTGGCCTTCGGATATAATTTGCAGATGTGCTTTTTTTTTGCTTGTTTGTTTGCAATAGAGCTAATTCTGCTCGTACTGTTGTTGCTGACCCGACCCCCTCTGTACTGCCAGGAATCCCTCAGTGGCTTCAGCTCAGCTCAGCACAGCACTCTCTGATCTTCTCTGTGGGCTTATGTTTCTCTTCTGAATTGATGCACTTACTAATAAACACGAGACTTAATTTGAACTTCAAATACTAGGAAAAGAAGCCATTCCCAGACTGTAAAAGCAAGAGGGGATTAAACAGGGCAGTATCGTATTGGAGCAGAGGCAGACCTCGGTAATTAGAGAGACGTGAGGCCTCGGGTGTCACAGCACAACAGAACAGCATCTCCAGAGGTTGTTCTCCCATGCAAAGTAGGATGCAGTGTTAATAATAAATGTGAGGCTTAATTAGGATCACAAATACTGGGAGAAGAAATCAACTCCCAGGCTGTATAATTATAAAAATATTAGAAGCTCAGATACTTTAAAAGTAACAGAAATGGTGTTTTTTTCCCTGTCTCACACAGACACAACATACTGTTACTGAGTGCAGGAGTCCTAATGATTTTTGGCTTCTTTGACACTGTCTCGGCTGGGGTTAAATGACAAGCTTTCAGTTACCATCATGCTCCTCTTCAGCTCAAACAACAGAACGAGACTCCTGTCATAGATGCTGTAACACACTCATCAGCGTGCGTGTGTCACTGGGGAGCAATAACCTCTCCAGAAAGGTCAGCCTTCCCGAAACATGGAAAATGAGGTGTCTAAAAATCCAACTCTGACAAAGTCTCAGGTTTTTATCATAAAATATCTTCTCATATTTTCACCAATTTCCGACAGTCTGGGATGAAATCAAAACAAATTTTCAGAGATTTCTGGTGGCCTGGAAAACTTCAAATTAAAGAGTACATAGAAAATTTAGAGGAGAAGAATTTATGAGGAAAATATCAAGGCTGATACTTGCAATGAGCAAATGCACATTTTAAATAATGCGGGCGTTGAACTACTTGTGACTTACAGTTAAGCTTGTTTCTGAGAAAGGGCTCACATTTCTAGCTCACAAGTGTATTCAAAGAAGTTTTAAAGCAATTCTGCTGGTTTTCTCCATCTGCATCTGAATAGCCATGGGATGATAAGGAAGGTTTTTGTAAGCAGAGGTAGCCAAAGCTTCATGTGTCATAAGCATACAAAACAGTCACGCTAAGTCAGACCAAAGCTTCATCTAGCTTTCTTTTCTGGGAACAGATCTATTAAGATCATCTCACTGTGGATACAAAAAGAAAAAATACAAAAAAATAGCGGGTAGAGGATGGTCCTGTCTCAGTAAAGTCTACCAATCCTGTTAATCATTAAGCTAAGGACATTCTGAGGTGGCAGTTGTCAGCTCATCATTTGTTTTTTAAAAAAACATGCTTGTACCTCTCCTGGTCTATTAATTTTGTTAGCCTTTTTATTATGGCTTTCACATTATCCCATGGCAGTGAGTTTGACATTTGACTGTGCGTTATGAAGAAAAAAATCACAATTTGTTTAAATCTGTTGTCTCACCACTTCTTTGAGTGGCCTTCTTCTGCTCCAGGAAATAAAGAATAATCATTCCCTAGTTACCTTCACAATTCTATCCTATTTAGAGACTTTATAGATACATCATCTGTATAACCTTTTTTTTGAATTGTAATGTACTTATTCTGTCCTAACACGGGATAACCAGAACTGCATGCTGTGATACCAACATACCAAAATCTCTTTGAAGTGACTAGATAAACAGTGACTTCTGCTCAGGTGCTAACAATAGGCAAGGCTGGAAACTGAGTACTGGGCAAGATCTGTGGCTTTAAAAAGGGCTTAGTATGGCCTGTCCCACCAGAGATGAGGAATGATTCTTTCCTCCCTTTTGCATCATAAAAGGGGAGAAACTGAGCCATGATATCTGAAAATCCAGCTCCTCCCATAAGTTTTTTATGGGAAGCCAATGAGATAAACGAATCATTTTAAAGCTAACCATAGTTTTAATTTCCTACATGAGACAGTTATTGAGCCTGAATACACATCTCATTTCTCATTCTAGTGCTAACCTCACAGAGTATTGAGCAAATTTACACAAAAGGGTAAATTTATTGCCTGGCGAGTTAAAAATGTTCTTGAACTGGAACTGGTTACCAAACAAGAAGAATACATTGAGAACATGGGACAATTCTGCAAGAAATCTTTGCAGGATACCTAATGCAATGCTGTGACACTGATGTTTTTCAGACATGCTCAGATGGATGCCATCAAAAAAAAGTCATAGATACTTGTTGCCTGTTGTTGGGCTTTAGCAACCCAAGACACATCAGTGTGCTTCCTGAGCATAATTTTAGGGCAATCTCCAAGTGTGGATGCTTCAAAAATGATCAAAGTTTTTGGCCAAGACTGCACGGATTATTTTGTCTCCCTGGTCATTCCACTGGGATGAATTAATGGTGAATTCCTACCCTGGGCTGTCCACAAGTGTGGCAAAGGATTGGCTATGAGTTGCAAGTCAGCAGCCCACAGTTTCAAACAAGAATGAAAGAAATGTTGTTCTGTAGCCCATCCCTGGTTTCCTAGTTGCAATTGCAAAGACATCTGAGTTGATGTGACCAAATCACAAGCCAGTGTTTTCTTTAAGCTCTGTTGTTGCAGGATCTTCCCAGAGCAAAGCAAGTAAAAGTGAGGGGAGTCTGTCATGTTTAGAAGCAGAAAATATCCTTTCTTTTTTCCTTATGGTGCACCTTTTCCCTCAAATTACACTTAATTGACGCAAAATTAATGGAAGCGAGATACTTAAATCTATTCGCAGTAAATGTTGTAAGACAGAAAATGCCACAAAAGATATGGGAAGTGCCATATAGACGCATCAGCTAAAACCAAATATTGGTTAGAATCAGTTTTAAATCAATGATGGAATTCGTCCTTATATTTCAGATTTTTCTTGAGATAAAAGTTTCAAACGTGCTGCACTTCAAAATGGTTGGGGCACCTTGCAGGCAGGAGCATGCTGGAGCTGAACTGGGCATTTCCATTACTATGGAACAACTATACTTTAAAATATGGACCTAAATTATTTCAGTTCTTACATGCCTCCACACTCTGTCCTCTGTGTGGAAGTGGGAGGGGGGAAGTCATGCTTGATCTTAGCTCCCTTTCTTGATTCACACAGAATATAGCCTTAGTGAGAGCAAGGCACTGTGAAGTTTTAAAACAGTACGTTAGCTGAAGTAACCCCCCCATAGGCTTTACTTGACTGTTTAATATAAGTGAAAACTACAGTCTATAGTCTGGAACTTCATCTCAGATTAGTGCTAATTTCTCTGCTGATGTAAGTTATTAAACATTTTCCCCTCAATGAAAATACACCGAGACTCTGCTCTGAAAGGCAAAGATGCAGAAAGGATTTGATGCTCAATGACCCTGATAAGCACCTACATCCATTAAAACCTATCCTTGAAAGTACTGAAACCTAGACAATATCGAGAGAGGTGTCAGCCTGCCTGGCTTGCCTCCAGGTGCAGTATCTTGTACACGTACTTTGCTGGGCCTCCCACTTATAAAGGGCCGTTAATAACATCTCTGTGGTTTAGAAGATGAATGTGGGACACTCAGGTCTCTTTTCTGCTTGCAAGGATATGGAAAGCTTCTGGTTTTGCAGCATGACCCAACAAATGGCTGAAGTTTCCCAGTGGGAGATGTGCATACCTCCTTAGACAAATAAAATCCTTCAGAGAAGGCAGTTCTGCATACTGCTATTGTCACCTCACTGTCGGGACTGGTTGAACTCCCTCAGCTGATACTGCACAAGGCCGATGAGTGCTGTCACCTCCAGGTAAGGCTGCTCTGGAGGTGGCAGGTCTTGTATGCCACCCATGTTGGCTGACAACAGCAGCTGGCTCCAGCCTTATGGCTATGAATCTAGACAATAATGGATGCTTTCCTACACAGAACAGAGATAAAAATGCCTTTGAAATACTAGTGTTAGCCTCAAGATTTGTGGTCTGTTCATAGTCAAAGGGCTCGGCTTCTCTAGGAAGATGATCTAAAACACCTAAATTTAAACTTTTTGGGAAAATTGTCCCCTGCACAGCTCTTCACAGCTGTAAAGATAGTCCAACGCAATGATTCTCCCTATGTTCAAGCTAGTCTTTGACTTTAGGTGTAAGTTAGGATTGTTCATCAGAAATTTTATGCCCCTTGTTACTAAGCAAGGGTGTTAGGCTTCTCTGTCAGGAGAGGATCACGGTTTAACAATCCAGAGTGGAGGGAAATTTAATTTCTCTTTGTTTCTATTAATAGTTCTATGTTTCATACATAGTGAAATGTGAAGAAATGTAAAGAATTGGTTCCTTTTCACTTGAAATTAATATAAGTGTAGAAGCCATGGAACTATTAAAAGAGTTGTGCATAACAGATGCAAATAATACGAAGGGCAGTACATTGTATTTGCTACTTATTGCCCAGATTTCACATGTACAGGCAAAGAGTAGCAGTTGGAGTGAAACATTTATAGATGTAAGTACTGTAACGAATGGATTCACAGGTGATTCCTTTCCACTTTTTCGACTGATATCCATAAACACACTGGCATTGACGCTTTAAATGGAAAACGGTTTCCTGGTTTCCTGTGTCACTTTATATGTACCCACTCTGGGGACAAAAATTATAAAACTTAGTTTCTTTATCCAGAAAATTTGGCTAAGTAGAAGAAGAAGTGAAGATAGGATCATTTTAACCAGGTGTTTTACAGCTTGAAAAGCTGTGTGCAGAACTCCTTGGCAAAAGCACTGGGATGGAAACAGAGAGAAAATATTTAAGAGGACTGCCTAGTAGAGACATGTAATTACAACAATGCAGAGACTTCTGGAAAACAAGGAGGCCAAAACCTGAGCTCTACAGTCATATCATGAAGCAGTTAAAAATAACAGCATGATCACCGCTAAATATAGAAAGCAAAATTCTGTTTCTTTGGGACATAGCCATGTGTTTGGCTTTTGGCTTTAGTACAGTAAAAAAGATTCTGAAAAAGCCATGAACATGGGAGACCATATGTATTGCGGATTAGCTGTAATTCTATCTTCTTACAAAGAAAGCCAAAGGTGGTGTTCTTAAAACCGTGCACCACTGAAGTCAACAGGAGATTTACCACTCATTTCTGTAGCAGCTGAGAGTGTTTATGCCAACACCGAGCACTTTTAACATCCCCCACTTGCTGTTTAAGTTTGGAATAAAATTAATAACATTTCAGAAATCTTTTTGTTGTATCTTCCCCTCCATACACATCCCCTCAGATGGGGGAGAGCAAGAAGAGTGAAAACTGACATTATTTTAGTGTAGTCACCAAACCATGGAGTTTCCCAGTATTCAGCAGCCAGAAGTCTAGACCCATCGAGGACATACAATATCTTTTACGCACTGCAGGGTTGTGAGCTGAGTATTTAGGAAGCAGGGTTGATTAAAATGAGTAAAATAAGATTAAAACCTCCAGATTTTTTGTTAGCAATCAATAAATGAAATTCAATCGACATGTTAATAAACAGAAAAATACACAGACAGTAGTCATCAGCTATCTCAGATGAAAAAAATTAGAAGTCAAAATACATTTAAATATTACTTATATCTCTTCTCTAGCAATGTTTTGTTAGTGGTTTAGACTGCTTTCCAGATGCTGATACGAAGAAAAAGATTAAATACCTGAACCAGAGACTATGCTTTTCAATTTTTGAATAGCAAATAAAGTAAAATATTATTATATGTAAGAAATTACATAGATTTGCATAGATTTGCTAAATACAGTGGGGCTTTATTTTGTCAGACAACGTACACACGTACTCTAAATGCTCTGAATCATTTGAACTACAAGAACTGTCCTACTAAAACACATAACCATACAGCTAGGTGAACAGGGTTGCCTCATTTAAGACAACAATTTTCAACCTGTGGCAAGTGACACCTTTGGAAATCTGTGACTTTTTAAGAGTCTTCAGAAAATCGCAAAGAAATGTGAGACCATAAATGCTCTCCAGTATTTATCACAGAGGTGGTATTTCTGAAGACACTACAGATGACAGAGCTGGGAATCACTGATTTAGGAACTTATATAAATGCTTTTCTGGGTTGGAATTAACTTGCTTAGCATCTTGATAATTAAAATTCATCTGCCAAAAAACTGATACAGTGACAATTGTTATTTTAATTGTTTTCATAAAATGATGTATACTAGCATGTGGCCAGTATAGTAGACATAGGTTAGATATGTTCGTTTCCATATCAAATACCTAAGGAGTGGTGGAATCATGGAATCACAGAATGAAAGAATGCTTTGGGTTGGAAGGGATCTTTAGAGGTAATCTAGCCTCCAATCTGCAATGTGCAGGGACATCTTCAACTAGACCAGGCTGCTCAGAGCCCCATCCAACCTGGCCTTGAATGTTCCCAGGGATAGGGGAGCCACAGCTTCTCTGGGGAATCTGTTCCAATGTTTCACCACCCTTATCTTAAAAAATTTCTTCCTTATATCTAGCCTAAATCTACTCTCCCTTAGTTTAAAGCCATTACTTCTTGTTGTATCTCAACAAGCCCTGCTGAAAAGATTTTCCCCATCTTTCCTATAAGCCCCCTTCAGCTACTGAAAGGCTGCTAGAAGGTCTCCTTGCAGCCTTGTCTTATCCAGGCTGAACAGC
>Ga0065711_1029470_pt1 | contig 36078 bp, 25 predicted proteins | sample Hoacrofraction12_FD_59098 | JGI IMG/M metagenome (GOLD analysis project Ga0065711, IMG submission 59098) | Hoatzin crop microbial communities from Cojedes, Venezuela - Epithelial fraction 12 v2 (version 2) | ecosystem: Host-associated > Birds > Digestive system > Esophagus > Crop | place...
TGTTACAGGTCTAGCCTCACGTTGTTCCTTTTAAGCAGTGCAAGTCTTTGACGCAACTGCAGCAGAAGGCGGCTTTGGTTCCGGTACCACTGGAACCCGCTGCGGCTCCGTGATGCAAAGAAATACAACTTTGATGATGGACCTGCACACGGCCACCTGCACCAGCCACTCTGTGCTTCCACGTGTCCCTGGTATCGACGGGTGCGACTGGGAAGACAGGGAAGATTTGACCAAAGTGTTTGGCCCATTTACATCAGCGGTTCCTATCTTAAGGGACACTGGTGTTGATAAAGGTTACCAGAAAGGACTGATTTCCAAAACACTGTTTAATTCTGCCCATTTCTGTATTACACGTGTACAGTATAAGTCTGGGAAAGCAGGAATTTATACAGGGTTCATAACATTTCCTAAGAGGCCAAGCTGCCTTGGACCTCAAAAGCCTATGAAAGGCAACTGGTTATAATTATAAGCCCACAAATCCTTTTCCGTACAATCCTGAGAAGAGGAGTCATGGCTTTGTTGCTTCTTTACTTGAATTCCTTTTGATGAAATTTATTTTTATATATTTTTTTAAAACACATCTTTTTCAGTTCTACTACTATCTTTTTTTAATCCGACAACAGACACACATTGTTGGTAACTGCCCCAGCCTTAGGACCACACAGACAATATCGACAAGCAGAAAACAAAACAGGAAAAAACACCCCTGAAAAAGTCAGGAGAGATACTGATGACAGGGTTACAGCACTCACCACACACACTGGAAAAAGTCAGGATTTCTGTGTTTATGCTTTTGACACTAAAAAGTTTTGAAAGAGTTTTTCTTTTTTTCTTTAAAAACAGTCAGCGGACGCAGCCATTTTGTTCAGAAGGATCTGCTGTTGCGTAAGGTTCCTTCCATTTATGTGGAAAAAACAATTAAAAACATTATTTTGTTTAAAAAACCCCCCCTGACACTCCTTTTCCTCGCCATGCTGACACGAGGGGTTGGCAGAGCTGGCCTCGCCAGGCGCGATGCCCCGCGCCGCCCCACGCCCGAGCCTCCCACCCCGCCGGCTTCGCTGCGGCAGTGTTAGTTATCCGCAGCCTCCCGCGTACTCCCTGGTTCCCTCCCTCAGTGCGGGCGCTGAGCCGAGTAGAGGCTTCCTTTACGTATCAGATGCCTTGATTGTACGATTTCCCTTTTGCATTTCATCGGAGGCATTTCAGAAATACGCGTGTTACTTCTGCAGTGGAATTCTTGCTTTAACGTGCGATCAGTGCGTGACTCTGCATCCTCTGCGAAGACCCCTTCAGTGGCAACGACTGGCAGTTAGTACAGGACTCAACCCTGACAACCTTTACCAGATGTAGAAATTTCCCAACAAATTGAGCACTAGCAGCAGGATGGGTGGGAATTAAAGGGCAAATGAAGAGAGGTGCCCCTTTGGTTCAAAAAAACAGGGTTTGGTCTATGGGATTTATGACATTAACGCTCCCTTGTGCAAAATACCGAGAGCCCCAGAGCACCGGAAAATTTGCTAGAGAAGGGCTGTTCCAGCCATGCAACCAGACGTGGCGCACACAGTTCCGTGGGTCACATCAGACCTTCACCTCCCGTCCCCGAGACCTGGCAAAACTCAGATACTCCAAAGAGGGTTTGGCGTTTTCGAGAGGGAAAGCTGGTTAAAGGCAGTCAAAATCAGAGAGAACACTAGGAGCTTAGAGCTTCGTCTGGGAGCAGGCCAGGCAATTCTTCTTCCAATCGTAAACTGTGCTCATGTCCTCACCCTGAAATTCTAGTGTTGCAACGTCCTTTTAGTGTTTTACGTGAAGAAAATACATATTTGGGCTCGTGGGTATCACGAACAAGCATGGTTGGGGTGTCAGCTTTTACACTGTATGTGAGCTTGAGTTATTTTTTAGCCCAAACTCAGGTAAAATGACCTATTTAATTTTCTATAGACAGCTCCTCAAGTCCTTACACCTCTCAGTTTCTTGACAAATGACAGCTTGAAAGAAAAAAAAATATATTAAAGCAATTAAAACTTTCACAGCTCCCACAGCAAATGGAACTTCAGTCAACAGGAGAAGAAAAAGCAAGTTTCCCCAGGCTCCCTGGGAAGGGCCCCTGATTTCCTCGAGCTGCTGCGTTGCAGGACCGCTGTGCTAGGAAACTGTCTGCATCTGCCTGGCTGCTGACACTTGGGTAGAAGATTTTAAAAGGGCAGTGGTGGGTCAGGCAACTGGATGAGCACTGCAGTGCGTGCACACACATGGCCCTTCTGCCATGTGCCTGATATGCAATTTCGTGATGGATTACGGTAACAAAATCCCTCTGTTGCCTTCAGGCCAACGGTGCAGCACTCCATACGAGCGAAAAGAAAGAGCTTTCACTGGGCACTTTCAGCATTCAATTGTGGCCAGCAGTACCTCCCAAATCACACAGTTCCTCAAGCTATTCACCATGACAAGATCTCTGGTGGCGCAGGACCAGAGAGATTACCTGAAATAGTTTAATGGAGGTCAAGTCAGATCAAGTCTGTTCCTAAATGAGATCTGCTCTCTCCCTGAAAGCACTTTACTGAGGTCTAAGATCAGTCTTTAAGATGGGAAGCTGAGAAGACCTAGAAGATAACAGTGGTTAACGAGAAAAACTGCGAAGGCCCAACAATCCAGACGGGAGGAACAGCAGGTGTGTGGCTGGGAGATAAAAGACCAAATGGCCAGCGTGAAAACGAGCCAGGCTTGACAAATCCTCTCAGGGAAGAGACGGGAGACGTGTAAACAGCGAGATTCACCTGGCTGCCAACGCATGGATCCTGCACACGCTGTCTTGACAGCACCGTGCCTTTGGCTGGGGCACTTTCAACTCTGGCAACGCAGCCACAGGCTGAGTTAAAGATGCAGAAGAACCAGCACTTTCCTGCGATTGAACCAAGGGAATTGAAATGACGGCCCGAAGTGACCACCCCTCATTCCCCCTCCCTCCCCCGACCCCTGCCTGCAGCAGAAATGCTATCAAGGAACATCTCGGTAAGAGGTTTACAAGCAGGAGTAATTTGAACCATCGATAAGGGAAATTCCACAGCTTCTCACAGAGGAGGGATTGTTTTACAGCAGGGAACCAGGGCAGCTGGAGATTTGACCATATAAGTTAATGAGATAGTCAGGAGGGGTGGCAGTGGCGCGATGATGTTAGGCTGATGGCTCTGATGCTTTTACAGGCGGCATTAAATTCCTCGAGTGAGTAATTAGGGGTGATGAAGAAAAAGCAAGGGGAAAGATTTCAAAACAACAGCTCCTATCGAAACGTGCTGACTCAAATAATGGGACCAAAGGGGTGGTTCAGGGATGAGGCATGGCTCAGTGGTCTATACAGTCACTGTCTGCACGCCTTCTGGGGTTCCCCCCTTGCACACATTCACGCTCCCATTACTCTCCTCAGCCATGACATAAAAAGCTTCAGACACAGGCTGCGAATTCTGTGAGAACTAAAGCTACGTCTCCTGATTTGCAAAGCACTAGCAGTTCACAACATGGAAAAAGTGTGAATCACCTCTTCTTTGGAGACTTACACATTTCTCCCTGGTAGGCACCATAGGTATGTATCCAGTTGCTTCTGCTGAATCATTGCAGCAGAATGAATTGGGATGTGATTTATTTTACATCAGTTAGTTTTCAATGGAGTCTACAGGTACATAAGGTTTCGGTTTTGCCCAATTTTCAGTGCTTCTTTGAAAACAGACTGGGTACGTCTTCCCTTACTCAAACTTTTGCTGATCTCCTTTCTGTTGGAGGCAATCGGTCACTTCGAAAGCTAAAAGTAAGCTGTGAAAGACCTACACAGGAACTGTGCCATGGATTTGAAAGACGTAAGAAATGCAGTTTTCCTGAAAGGGCTTGGAACATTTTCCTTAGGACAACAGTTTAGTGATTAAGCTCAAAATGTAGTAAGTCATATGGAATTAAACTGCAGGCTCTGAATGGGAGGTTTATTGAGAGGAATCATAGTTAGCTAGTGACTACAAAACCAAGGTTTCTTCCACTGCTGTGTCGATATTTGGTCTCCTGTCCCCCTCCCCGCATTCTCTTAAGTAATATGAGAAAGCTAAAGGGGAACAACTCCTTTAAGGAGCACATGGGGACGTGTTAAAGGGTTCTGTCCTGCAGATGCCCCCAGACACACATAACTACTGGTAGCCAGGAAAAAACGTGTCTCCCCATTAATGCATAGTCCAAGAATGAACACCCAAATCTTACTCATAAAATAGGATTCTGACTTGCTACCACAATGTCAAACTGACCTACTATTTCAGGTCTTATTACCTATCAGCAGGGGCTTTAGCAAGTGTCAAAGATGGATGGGAACAAGACTAAGGCCTCTCATACATGTAAGAATTGCACTGGTTTAACTAAAGCTGTGATTTCACACCTATCTACTCAGCTGGGTGCCAACTCCAGCAGAGATGCTTCACTTTATAAGAATGGGTTATTGCTCTGAACTCAAAGTCATTCCTTGTCAACCTAAGCTAAACCAAAATAAATTAAATTACAATTATAGTAAGAACTATGTTACTGATCTACCTAACTTGACTTTAAAATTATACTTCTAAGCTAAATGATGCAATTTTCTCATTTACAAAACGCCTAAGACTATTCTAATGGCAGCTAGTGTTCACAAAGCTGTGGCCTGAAAAATTGGCAATGGACAAACTATACAAGTTAAAGCTGGGAGCTGACCTGTTGACCATATCTGCTTGAAGGGAGAGAGCTCTCTATACAATAAGAACTGAGGAGACACAGACCTATGATGAGAAACCTCAGCTAAAACACCAAGAAACCAACAGATGAAAACACTTACCTGAAAAAATGCCCCACTCAGCATTTCAGAGTCAGATCAGTGAACAATAAAAATCAAAGCTAAGTAAACAAAGTACCAGTATGCCTACCTTGTTTCCCCAGCTGCTAGATGAAGTGACCAACAGAAACAATTAGGGAAACTTTCCTTTCCTCTCTCTGTTATTTAAGAACATAGGAAACATCGAGACAGGCAGCAAGACCTGAGCTAGCTAGCTGACACTGGCCAGTCACAAGCCATAGGCAGAGTACACTCAGGTTTAGTTTTAGCACTATGAAATTCAGGCTTTCAGCTTTCATGGAAGAAAGAAAGGAAGGGAGGAAGAGAAAAAAAAAAAAGCAATAATTGAACAAAAGGCAAGGACTACACTTCTGCAACCTCATGGAGAACTAGAGCTGCTTATATTCAGTGGATCCCCTCTTCTTTGCTCAGTAGACTTAGAAGAGCTCTGCTTAGCTGTATCCAAAAGTCACCACCAACAAAGTCAATGGGGAATTGGATTATAAAGCAGAAAAGGCAGTGAGAAGATAAATGCAAACATGACTGATTAATCATAGACTGGGAAAACCTAGAGAGCATGTAGCTTTCAGAGGATTTTTTTTGCTTTTGTTTTCTCTGTAAAAGGTGCACCAGAAGTTTCTCTTCCATTTTCTGTTTTTCACCTTCCTCTCCACTCTCATGGCTCCTCGGACTGACTGGGCTTGGCCACTGGTGTGCTGCTCCGGTGGGGCTGGTGGCTGAGGTCATGAAGACTCCTCAAGTGCATTGACGACTTGCTCCAGGATGTCAGGGCAGTGATCCGCTATCTGCTGTAAGATGGCATTGGCAAACTCCTGCAGCTCTGCGCTTTCCTTCTCGCCCTTTTCTAGCTCATCATGAAGCTGCAAGAAACACAGAGAGCCAAGGTCATTCTCTGCTATTAGATGTGTTCACTGTATAATGAGACCTGCCCAGCAGGCTCAGCTCTAAGCTAAAACACCGTGTCCAGCGAGGGAGCCAGCAGAGGTGTAACATGCTGGGCACTTCCAGGATTGGCATCATCCCTTGGTGACGCCCTCACCAGAAACTGGATGCTCTCCTCACTCTTTATGTCTGCTTTTCACTCTACAGGACCAGGCTTGTGACCCTCTCAGTTAAGGCCATGTCCACACGGGAAAGCTAACTGGCTTAACTACTCCTGAATAAATTGTTCTGTGATAAATGTTAGAAAAACTTCCTAGAATGTTTTTCTGAAAGCAACCATGTTCCAGAAGCAATACAGCATTTTGCTAGTATATTTATTTAAATAGTTTGACTTCCATGCATGAAAAACAGGATGTCTCATAGGTCATTACTCCAGAATTATTTCTTATATGAAAACAATAGGAATGTTACATAATTATATGTAATACACTCAGAGTTAACCGGAATTCTAATTTCTCTGCAGAATTAATAATTTTCAGAGACTGTGCTTGCTAAATCAGTCTTAAGATGTCTATACACCATTGTGGTGGAGCATACACAGTTTTTATTTTCTAACTCCGCATTTTCTGTTGGAGCGTTCGTTGTTCAGGTTACTATAACGGGCTCAGAACGGGACATGGAATTTCAAGACTTTATCTTATTCACTCTGTCTATAAACGGCTTTTTCAACAAGCGGTGTTACGAACCACGCCACACAACGTGTTGGAGTATATGTGAACATAATTTTTAGTTCCGAGCCTAATGCCATTGCCAGAATTAGGGGCCCACCGAGCCTTAATGAAGAGCAGGAAACATCTGCCTTCAGTAACCTGTTTATCTGCCCAGCAATTGATGAAGTCCATGCTAGCCTGCGAACTGTGCAGAATCCCAAGTAAGGCTGTAATTTGTGCAAGCATTTTAGGGATTACTGTACTCACAACGGCCTAAGGATCTAACAGAACACGGGGAAGCAGCATCTCTTACAACACCAGATGACACAGACAGACAGATCGGATAAGCTTTCAAGCAGATAACTCTTTCATATAGTATATACCCAACAATCTCTTCTGTTTTTTCAGTGAGACGATTTTCTTCCAATCAAGTATATTCCCTACGAATATAAGAGAAGCATATTTGCAGCAGGTACATACACTTACATGGATTCTGTAGTTTATTGTAAGCTTCTGCATTCAACGTTCTTTGTAATTTTGAGCAGCTGTAGTAACTAGCTTATCTATTTTTGAACTTTCTTTTAAGTGTTTATTTTCTAATATTATCTGTCAGTCCTGTAACATTTCTCTTTCCTAAGTAATTAATATTTTTATTGGAACTCTACTGTGTTAATATATGACATGGAAAGAATGTAAAATTGGAATTTTTTCATCCCTGAAGGGATAACTGGTCATCAGTATACACATTTTTGATCTATATTTTGTGCCTCTGTAACACTGCTTGTTGTATGTTTTAAAAAGAGAGAACTGTCAGGCAGCAGGACAACAGGGATCATTTTACCACTGTAAGAGCACAATGCACTGGGAAAGGTTATATTTCTACAGTTAAAATTCTAATCGGATACAACAGTACATCTCTGTTTAGTGGTGGTATCAAGCAAAGCACAGGAGTATTTCTTGCCACTGCAAGAAATGCTGGCTGAAAACAAACAGCCTAAGAAGGACTATAGAATAAATATAAATGCTTTTCAAGGAAGTCATGGTATAGAAATCTGTAGAAAAAAGTGAGAGAAAGGAAATTAAAAGCGTAAGCCTGCTACACTATTCCCCTCACTAGGCAGGGTATCATACAGTAAATTATTTGGGCTTTGCATGCTGAATGTTAGTTTAATGTGTTCTTACGTGCTTTGTTCCCACTGGCTGCCATGCTCGCAGAACAGCTATATGAATCCGAGAGGGGCTCATGCCAAGAATCACAACACAAAAGCAACCCGATCCTGCTCCGCGGAGTGACATGAGTCAGGGACGTGGGGAGAACGAGAGGGAGGGGAGCACTCCGGGCTCTGTAAGGGCTCTCGGGGGAGAAGGGGGGGAGTTCAGCAGTAACCCGTAATGGCTCAGAAACGGCACGGTGTGGATAGGCGATTAGCCTGGTTCCAACAGCCTGGCAGAGTTATTAGTTGGAAACCTGCAACGGATGGATAAGCCTAGGAGAGGTCCAGTCAGCCAGCATGATTGAAAGAGTCAGCACAGCCAGCTAGGAGCGGTGCTGGGTATTAAAAGCCAGGAGGCTGGGTTGCAGGGACTGCCTCTGAGTCGCAGGTTGCTCAGCCTAGCCAAGCCCCAGCGATTCAGGCGGCCCCGGTTACAGCAGCCTGCAAACCTCCACACTGCTGGTAGATTCACAGGACTGGCTTGAACGCTGAACTCTGAGGCAGGGCTTCCTCGGCTTCTCGGGCCAGTGTGAAGACTTCACGGTGCCGTTCATCAGACGGGTGGGAGGTCGTGGAGGTGGGGAGAGACAGCAAGTAACGGGAGAGGAAGCCAACGATATGATTCTCTCTTTCTGCACTCGGCTCCTGCAAGGGGTCTTGGCTCTTGGTCCCAGGAGGAGAACCAGGAGAGGGCAGTGTCAGCAGGGAGAGCAGGGGCTGGCTCCCTGCGGGTTGCGCACCGCCGCCTGCCCGGCCAGCACCCTCTGCCAGGTGCCCCAGTCAAATCCTCCAGGACAAGCTCCAGGAAAGGACAAAGCAGTTAAAGAATCAAAGAGATTAACCTTCAAAACTGAGAGCAGGTTGGTGGACATGGGAGAATCCTGCAGGATGCTCCCTCCAGCAGGGCAGTACGACAAACTCAGTGATGTCTGAGCTTCTTGCTCTACTAGCCAGCATTTATATATTTATAAGATGCCTCATAAAGTCAAAGTAGGCCCAACAAAATAAGCCCATGCCAAAGCCAAAACAAATCAAGTGCAATCAAACACAAGTAACCAACTTAACCAGATGAAGAATGTATTTCCAAGAAGCAAGTTTTGACCATCCAGAGCACAAAAGGAAACGGCTCTGAATGATGAAGGCCAGCAATAGTACTTTGTAAATTAGCATAGACAGAAAGTTACGCAGCTGGCTGGCAGATGTCTGTGATGATATGTCTTCGAAAAATGCAGCAATGATAGCCTTGCGTTGAGTTTGCTAGCTTCAGAACATCTAGGTTTAATAATGTGATTTCTGCTTAAACAAAGACATCTTAATTGACTATGTGGCTGGTTGCAGCATTTCTATATCGTGTATGTCATCTCCGTTTACGTCATTCCTTTCAGAAATCGCTGTGAGCAGCACACGTAACTCCTCATTCAGACAGGCTCCTTAATGGGGAACATCCAGCTCTCCATGGTATAATTTGACTCACCCAGGTGGTTGGCAGACCACATTTTAGGGAAGTTTCTCTAAAAGTATTACTATCGATTCTGCTCCCAGTTTCCTAGACTTTCTTCTTGCGAATGCAAATGGAAATAGTGTTGTCTTCCCCATACCATTTTTCTACGAAAATAAAGGAGCTTTAACAGTCCTTTTTGGTTGGCGTTTTCATGATATGAGGAGACCCATACACTTGCCTCATAGAAATGACCAAAAAAGAAAAGGCAAGGACAGCTACGTTTGCCTAGTTGATGCCAAGTAAAAATAGAGAGCTCAGAAAGAAAAGCATAGCAAGGACCCCAGAAGTGCTTCACAGTATTTATACTTTATCTTTGGATGGAAGAGCAGAAAGGACCTTCAGCATCTCAGGGGAATGGAAGCTTGCAGATAATCTGCACTAGACTCAGACACTTTTCACCACTGTTGCCTTCCTTCCTGGGTTTAGAGCAAGTCACAACAGGAATACTTTTCCACTTACGGTTAAACTCCACCAGTGAAAAAAATCCCAAACAATGCACCATGAATTTAGCTTGCATTGTGCTTCTCTGCTCCAAGATATTCCAGAACTTATTGAAAGATTAATTGACTTTCAGAGGGAAGATAACTTCATAATTATGAAATAGGATGGTACGGTTTTACATGCACACTAGGTGAATTGTGGTGCTGCTCCGCAGAACCTTTGTGGCCCTTACTTGTTCCGTAACATAAACAAGGCAACATCAAGCTAAGATTGTTTAAAATGTATTTATATGGAGAAGGCTTACTCCCTAAACTATTATTTTCCTCTCATTAACAATTCCACAAAAACTTTGATGAAAAAAGGCAAACAAAAATAAAGTAGTATCTCATCTCAGACTATGGACTGTAAAAATGAATACAGAATATCAGGTGCTTGTAGAGAAGCACAAAAAGAAAGGTAATAGCGGGACTTCTACAAGGCTACAATACTGGGATCTGGAAATATGTTTCTGCAAAGTTCAGATGTTTCTGGATCAGGCTACGATTAGTCCAAAAAATACATTTAGAGCTTCAAGTAACAGAAACAAGCATCAAAAAGAAATTCAACCAATTTAATCTTAACCTTTGTTTTGTCTCAAAATAAACTACACTGTATCTCAGGCAAAAGATCAAGAGCTTTTACATCTTCCCAGACCAACCAGCGTAAATATGTATGTTTGAAGTACTGAGAGTCAATTATATGCAAACCTTTATTTCTCAACTATAGACATATAAAAGGGCCAAAAGAAAGGGTGAGGAATACGGAAACCCCAGTCTGCCAAACTTTACAAAAAAAAGAAAGAAGAAATTTTTTAATAGATCCTTAAATATTTTTGCTTTAGGTGGAAATTTTGGTTTTATGTTAGCTTTTTCAAAATATTTGAAACACATGAATTTAAAAGCTAAAGTAAGATTTCAAATAAAACATTGTCTTGTGTTTTAAAGACATGTAAACTTTAAAAATATGTTTTAAATATATTTAAATGTATTTGAATAGATTTGACACCCAATTTGGACAAAAAACCCTGAAAAAAATCTTTGAGGGCTCTTGCACCATATATTTGAAATAACTTTACCCATGGGATTTACCCTGCGTTCCCGAGCATCTCTAAACTTTGTGAATAGCAGAAATACTATTATTTCCTTGGTAACGAATGAATTTCAAAATGACATAAATGAGACGAAGGAATACAATGAATGCCTGTAAGTCCCATTTCGCATTTGGCTGGAGAAGCAGGCACAACGCAAGCAAAGGCCTCAACCGCGGTCCCTAACGGCTCGCAGCTCGGCCCGCTCTGGTGACTGTGAGGAAGAGTCAGGCGGCTGCTACGCGCTGCCTTCAGCGCCCGCTGGCTCCCTGGAAGCTGGGTTGCTGGGCACTGCCAGCACTCCTCGGTGATGCTCCCTTCGTGCTGGGCCTGCCCCGTGCTTTCTCAGCTGACGGCCTCAGCCTCCGTGTCCCCGCAGGGACTCTGCCTGTTCAGCCACGGTGGTACCCGACAGTCACAAACACAGGGAAAATTCACCTCTCCCCACGGCAAACCTTAAACATCTCTCTTCTATGTCCCAGCTGATGAGTTCTGGAAAAACTTTTTAAGGGTTAAGACAGAGGGTTGGCGGGCAGTCGTGGTTTCGTAGCTGCACAGCACAAACCAGAGAAGGACGGACAAAGTGGGAAGTACGTGAATGAGACGACGAAGTTACACACACCCGGTTACTGCAGGCGCAGAGCTGGAGGCCCTTCTGTTCTTTCCACATTACCTATCTCTCTTTAAAAGGAAGTTCATTTTGCTCATTTCGAAGTCGTGGAGAATCCTGTTAGCTCTGAAATTTCTGACAGATATTCCAAGAAAGAAATTGCCATCGAATATTTTGGTTCATACAATCCAGTGAGCCTGACAAGCCGGGAGAGGACCCGGCTGCTCCCGCATGCGGCTCCTTTTATCCAGGAAGGATGCCCACAGCGGCCGCTGCTCAGCCAAGCAGAACCATACCAGGAGATGCTGCAAAAAGCTTCCATGAGGACCACAGTGTCCGAGCAAGTCAGAGAGTAACAGAACTTGTTACTAACAGCAAAACATAAAGAGAGGTGAGCTGCCCTCGAAAAAATCAGGTCATACCTCAGGCTGGTACACCATCTGCTTGGGGGAACTGCTTGAAATGAGACCACATTTAGATACACTACACAGACATGAAACACTTGACCACGTCCTGAAAGCAATGTTTTTCCCTTTATATCTCTTTTCAAGTTAGGAATAGCAAATGCTACTGATTGATAGTATATATCTTAACTAAAATAAGCAATTCCATGCACAAATAAAAATGGATAATATTATGGTATTATGGATATGGTCAACTTATGGATAATGTTTGTGTCTTCAACCAGTATTTGAGAACTATGACACAGATCCCAAGTTCCCATCCTCACCCAAACATTAATTTAATATAGAAGTTTAAAATGCTATAGAATGTGATCATTTTAGAGAGTTCCTATATCCATTACTGTCTCAACTAAACTCAGGAAATACATTTGCACACAAAGAAGGGTATAAATTGTTGCAATTATTACTTCTAATTTCTAACAGAGACCAGAAGTGGGCTGTTTAACTTTAAAACACATTATGCATTCCCATAAGATTACAAATTAAAAAGAAATGACATAAATCAGGTGGGGAAGATAACAAGCTAATGGAAGAGCAGTCAAAGAAGGAAGACAGGGTAAACGCTGAAGTAACAGAGTAATTTAGAATGACTAAATGCAAAACATGGCAGAGTAATTCCTTTACAGAAACTAAGTAAGTTGAGTCATTTCTCATAGATGATACAGAAGTAAGGACTCAAGCGGAATCTGAACAAAGAAGTACAGAGGATGTTTGTAAAATAGCTATTTGTAATTCAGAGTAAAGTTTATCCCACTTACAGTATTGTTTGCATAACAAATCAAACTGTGTGTTTATTACTTTCAAAATTCAGCAAGCATATATGCAATTTTAAAATGGAATTTGAAAGCTACGTACATGTGGTCTGGTGTCCTTTTGTACAAAAGGCTTAACATTAAGTTCGCTGAGAGTGAAATGTGATTTATGTGCAACGTAAATTATGCTCCTGGAACCATGCCATGACTATTTAGCTGATACAGCAGATTGTGACTGATACAGTGAAGCAACATTATCACCTTTTTCCTTCCCCTGCTTCAAGCAGCTGAGCAGAAAATACATTCCCGATTTCTTGGGAGAGGATTAGGAAGCAGGAATCCCCAGATGGTCTGTGCTTTGGCTGAAGCTGGTACACAGGGAGAGGGAAGACAACCTTTCTTCACTACAAAGGCTCATCCATGACCATAAAGATTTTTCAAAAGTGCGCCTCTCTAACTCACAGCTGAAGCAGTCATAGGTGCAACACCATGTCAGTAGTGGGGTGAGACAAGCTCCCATAGCAGGTGTCCTCTGAGAGAGTATCTCATGGAAATACATCTACCCAGCTCTGACAGGCTGCTGTTGATTCTCAGCTCACAATGCAAATATTGCCAGAAAAACCTCTGGGGAAGGAGGAACACGTTGACTGTGCAGGAAAAAAATGGTGCCTGGGGGCCAGCAGAAATCAGCAGGACCCTGAGCAGCCTGGACAAAGCCAGGACGTGCCGGACATGGCTGGAAAGAGCCACCGATGGCAGAGAGCAAAACACCTCCTCGTCCTCCTCCTAGGCTTAAGAAAATCATTTTAATCTGATACGTCCTCTTCTGTTGGAAGAAATATTTTTTCAGAACGACTGTACGACCTATTGAAAATAAGAAGCTCTGCATAATATGAGATTCTGCACATTTTAGAGCTGGATTTGAAGTGATAAGAAACATTTATAATACTGCTTAAGCTATTGACAGAACAAACACTGTTGCCTACTACTAAAATCTAGTTACACTCTTTTGTTGTCTCTTTTCACTTTTTCACACTGCTGCCTTCCAACCACAGCACAGCATGCCACTACAACACAGTTAAATGATGATTTTCAGCAAGTTCCTCGTTATACTCCATTGTTTCCTTTTGTAAAGATAAGAGAAAAAGAAAAAACAAACTATAAATAAAAAATGTGGACCATATCATTATGGTCTTCATGTCATTTCCTTTCATATACGAATAAAATCCCTCAATTAAAGGCAACCATCTGAAATGTGAAACATTGCAGCAGTGCTACAGAACTCAAGAATATTAACATAATGATATGTTTAGGACACAGTGAAATAAAATATTGTATTCAATAGAAATTGCTAGGACAATGCAATTACGTATAATGACTGAATTTTTATTTCTCAGTGTTGAGACTTGGAACATTCTTCCTTCCTTCTGGTAACTTCAATTTTTTAAGAAGAGAAGTTGAACAGGACATGAACGGGTCAAAGGAGAACAGTTCCAGAAGCAGTGCCAGTTAACTTCTTTGGGGACACTGGGTCAGAACTGACTCAAAGGAGTATTTTCCACTACATGAATAACTTAATGACATGGTCCCAAGCACTGTCGATTCCTTACTGTCCACAACTTGGTCTAGTATACTAGTTTAGGTTAGATTTTGAGATACCGTATACTCATAAAGTACTTGCCTCAAGGCCTTCATTACAAGTGGACCAAAATTCTACTACAGTAAGTCAGCTTTACAAACTGTCTTTGATAACATGCCAACAAAGAATGATACAGCATCTTGGCCCCATATTTTGATTAAAATCGATTTAAGTCACTATGGAACACAGTGGAGCTTAACAGTGGCACAAAGAAACTGTTATACGTAGAGGCACCAATTATCAGTCAGACTTTGAGAGTCCACAAAATTATTTATGAGGCAACAACTTCCCCTTAGAACCGTGGTGTTGATGCTGGCAGATGCTTTTCTGATGACTTGTACATTAGCTTCTGTGTGTCACTGTCAGTATGTTGGAAGAGTGAAAAGCTCACATCTACTTCGTATACTGGTTTTACCCACAGAAAACTCATACCTGCTGGGGAGGCTTCGATACAAATCGTATGAGAGACCTGCAGGGTACACTGGCTACGATGAAACACAGCAAGACCAACCTTCGCCAATAATAGTTGCTGCAGTAGGAAATCACAGCTCCAAAAGCAGCAGCATGAAAATAAATTCTCAACTATTTATAAAAAAACCAAAACACAACAAACTAAATAATCTCACTGGTGAGAAGTGGATACGTTGGCATCATTCATAAATACTGCTGATGTTCAGTTAAATGTATCCCCCCTAATCACGTTAGCACTTCTTAACATTCAAGAGGATTAATTTTTTCCCACTGAGACTTGTGAAGCATTATCTACAGAAGATCATATTAGAAGGGACAGGAGTGAATTTAATGCACTAGATTTGAAGTAATTTACAAAACTCATTAAAATTCCAAAGATGCAAAATGGGTATTCTGTGATGGGCTTCTGTGAATCTGGAGAATGGATTCCCACCCACCATGGGAATACTTTAAGCACAAAGGAAATTCTGCAGTTAGAAACAGAAAAGCTCCACGACTTAAATGAAAAATCTGCTTTGTAAATTGAAATATATCATTACTTTGTGTTTTTCAACTGAAGCTTGTTAAATACAAACTAAGCGAGCATGGGAAAGCAGAAGAGACCGCTACATTTTATTTCAGCAGCTGTTAGTTACTCATGGGAATCACAAATGGAATAGTAACTTTAAACGACTGTGGCGACAGCAATGCAGAATTAAGACAATAATGGGAGAGGACAGAAAAAGACGTTTTTTCTCTTCTCCAGGACAACCTAGATCATTCTTTTTCTCACAATTTATACTTACATGCTTTCTTTACTGTGTAACCCATAAATGTTGCTAATGGTCCAGCAAAGTTTGAATGAGAAAAATTGTCTTCTATTAGACCAGTACACAGAACTGGAAAAAGCAAATGCTGTTTTGGGCTGACTGTCTATTCAACAGGACTTGTCAAAGAAAGCCTTTCCTACTTTTTTTTTACCTACATTCTCTTGATCAAATAGAAGGTATTGCCTATCCCCACAGATACTGATTATATTCAAAGGCCATCACAGCGATAACAGACTAACCAATTTATGTCAGGGATATCCAAACTGTGTCCACATCCAGCCTTTACTTTTGTTTTCAGAGATGCCTCCCATACGTGACACAGGTTTTGCCATCCAACGCTTCGTCCCGATCTGACAGACAAGGTTGTTCAAAATGGTATGCCTCGTGTTTTCATCTATAATATAGGAGCCGTACCTCTTTAATATATCAGGATGGCATGCATTCTACTGGAAAACTTTTAATCCTGTATCAGCGATTGCAGAACCCAAGAGGTAAATCAAATGCTGACTCTGGGTGCATAGGGGCTAGCAGGCTCTGCAGGGAAAAGGAACGTGTCAGGCCTATAGAGGCAAACGGAGACATTGAGTGAGGCCCACAGCACGCGCCGAATCAAACAGATGTATGAAGACAGGCACAAAGACAGAGATCAGCTGTCCTGCTCCATCTATTCCCTGCTACAGGCATATTTATCTCCAGAGGTCTGCTGCTCTTTCTGAATTGTCAGACATGCTTCTGTTGGCTTCCTGTAATTTGGCTGCTGAGCTGCTCTCTCCAATTTTTGGATCAAAATTCAGCCTTGAGTTGGAAGCGCAAGGAAATGAGCTTAAGCATCACAAAAGAAGAAAACCAGAGCTGAAGTGTTCAGGATAGGCTCAAGATAGTGTTCACCGACCCGCAAATCCACTCTTAACTGCATAGGCCTTACACTAGTTTGTGTGCATACTGGATAGAGTTTAGTATAGACATATGAGAGCGAATGATTTCTTGAAAAAATTGGCATTATAACAGTATAATCCAAAGTCAAAATTAGTCTCCTTTACTTCTGGTACAAGTTCCTTACAGAAGTTTAACTCAAAAAAAAAAAAAAAAAGGCATTCAGTAATATGGGAGTAAAATCAAAAAATTCAAAAGAGAAATAGGAAGGAATGAGAAAAAAGGGTTGTAGGGAATGATGAATTATAGTCCAAAAACAAGAGATAAAAACTGCTAGTGAAGTGATTAAGGAAGGCTAGACCTCACCAGAGCTGGGAGAAAGGAAGATAATTTCAGTAGTTGATTTATAGCTAGATTGACAGTCTCTGCAGAGACTTCATCAGACAAGCTGTTTTTAAACTCTCTCAGTTCTGTATTCCAAAACTCCTGGAAATACACTGCTGGACTTCTGAAATCACTCTGTGTGTGTGTGTGCAGAAGCATGGGAGTATTGTATCTAGCACACTGGGTCCAAATCTCGATTGAGATACCTAGGTAAGGTGGTAAGCAGAAAAAACTACTTGGCAGAACATACTGTAACAGAAGGTAAAGCGATTGTATTCATTTATATAAAGTGATTCATAAAAACGTTCCAATTAAAATACAAATGGTTAATATCATTAAAAAAAGATTTAAGATCCTTATTACTACATCAAGTTATAAAGAGCAGCTAACATTTGTTAAAAGGTAAAACACGGCAAAAGCAGTATCTTGCAGTTTGATTTCCCGTGAGTGTGTAGATGAATGGCCTCAAGTGCAGATAAAAGAACAGATTAAATTCCATAATAAATATGAAATGGCAATGATTCAAAAAATTATTGACTCCTTCTATCAGCTGAAGAGTGGATCTTTGCTACCTGTTTCCACCACCTCCAAAATGGTTTCCCAGGATTTTGGTGCAGCACGTCAGTAAGACATCAACAGTTCAGGCCCTTGTTTAGAGCTTCAGACCACCAACTCACCTGCTCCTGGGTCATCTTCTGCAGCTCCTTCTCCCAAGCTGCCCGGTCATCATCCAGGTGGTAGGAAGCAGGTGGGGTGAGTCCACGCAGAATCAGGGGGTCACGGTCATGGCAGAGGGCTGTCAGATGTCCAATGTACAACTTCAACTTACTGCGATTTTGATCAAGTTCTAAGAGGGGCTGAATTATCTGAAATAAGAGAACAGAGACAGTGAGGAACAGCCTGAGACCCAAGCAATGGTGAAAGCAAAGCTCAACCTCGAAGCTACAATCTTGTTCACCTTCATACTGGAAGAAACGTGAACGTTCTCCCTTCCCCCCAGTACTCCTACCCGATAACACAGCAACCATCCAGCTGAAGCAGAAAGAAAGAAACCAAGTGCACTAGGGGAAGGGGACGTGGTGACGATAGGTGTCTGATTAATATGGGAAATAATGATGATATGGGTGAAAAATGAAATAGTATGAAATTGAATGCATTAACTCTACTGATTATCCAGCAGTGCTTCAGTCAGCTATTTCAACTCCTTGCTCTAAGGTAGATTAATTTTTCTGATAAAAGGTGTCTCTCCACAACTAAGGCAATGGCAATGTAGATTTTAACTTCTTTTGCCAACAAACATTTAATTGCAACTGAACTATGCAATAAACGTGTTCTAAAGAGAATAGTTTCAGATGATGCCAAGATGTTTGCTTCTAAGGTGAACTATCTCTACTGTAGAAACTGGATAGAGACATATCTTAACCAGAAAGTTAAGATATAGTTTTCCACAATATTTTCTATAGTTAAGATACAGTATTCTATAGTTTCAAAAAGGCAATGACTTTCATTTATTATCCAAGTCAGATTCTATATAATTGATTAAAAAACTAAAATCAAAGGACTTCAGTAAGTACTATTTTATTTCATTATACTTTACCCAGTCTGAATCTAATCTTTGTTCCTCACTGCAATCCAAACTGGAGTCATCCAGTTCCCATAAAAACTATCTGAAGAGCCATTTTTCATTTTTTTTTCACTTTGTATTGCAAAAATATAGAGCTCAAGTGCATAAATACATACTGGGAATCCCTCACTGTGCCCTCCCACAAGAATACAAAACTCTACGGTTTGCAACTGATGAAAAAAAAAGGAAGAATTGGGCTTAGTGCCTCCATTCCACAAAATGAGGTGCTGAAGCTACAGGCGCTGATGTGCTGGAAAGCCTTGCCGTGACGCTGGTTACTTGTCTTGCTGTTCTCAGGCAGGGCCTGCACCTGCTGTTTGTTAGCGGGCTGGGGATATCTTCAGTAGGACACCTCTGACCCTGCTAATGAATCAGGAGTGAGATAATCTCTGAGTCAACAGAAAAGGAGTGTTGGCCCTACTTTCAACAGAGACTCTGGCTTCGACCCCGTTTAATGAGGCTGTCAGGACTCACTTGTTTTGCTCCTAATGCTTTTCTACATGGATTAATTTCTGTAGAGTGAGAGGATCTGAGAGCCATGGCTAAACAGCTAACTAATGTCAGGCTCCTTGTCTTGCAGAGCGTAGCTGCACTCAGCAGCCTACACCAGAACATCGGGGTGGCAGCAGCCACGAAAAGCCACAGCAACACAGCAGCCGTGGTGGTAGAGGAGCCAGTCAAGAAACCTGTAGAGAGAGTGAGCTCACAGGCTTATTAAAAAACCTACTGCTACGTGCAGCCTCGGGGCAACATCTGTTCGCCGATATAACCACACATACAAAAATAATGGTTTGATGTACCAAGACTGCAAACTGCAGTCGGGCAGAACACTCTGCTCTCTTGTATACAGGGCAACAGGAAGGAATATTTTAGTGGCATCAAAAGAGTTACATTTCCATCACCAAGCACAACTGTATTTAGCCAATTATATCCATCAGCTTTGGCTGTTTGCAGAATTTGCACCATTTACCCCAATTTCTTGTAATTTGGGTTACCTAGATTATGATCTGAAACTGTACTGCCTGTGCAGGTGAAAAAAAGTGATGCTTCTAACTGATGTCTTTCCTCTCTTTCTTCCTATTTGGTTTGCCCACAGAGGATGGGGTGAAGGAATATCTCACCTTAAAAAAATACTGTTTTATAAAAATGTGAAAATTAAGTAGTCAATGTCTAATAACTAGCTGTTCAATCAATGTAGTAGCTGCCTTGTATTCTTTACAGGTACCACAGTCTATTGAATATCCATCAGCTGTGCAGATTTCAGTCTGAAAAGAATCGAACGTGCCAACCTTCCCGGCAATTCTTTGTGAACAGAAACCCTCCCCGACAAAGAGCAAGCAGAGCTATACAGCAAGTAATGATGGAAGATTTTCATACAACAGTCGAATTCGACTGCTCAGGGACAAGTCCCCTTTCTAAGCACATTCCTCCTGTACCCTTCCCCCCTTACCTCAAGCTGGAAAGCGGCCAAATGAGGCGTGTGAAAGTTCTTAACTAGCAGCCCTCCCAAAGCTGTTCGCAGAGCAATCATTCCTCTCACTTGGGATCCATTAAACCCTGCCAGTCAAGTAGGAAATGCCCTTGTATCTGCGTTCCTGCCGTATCTAATTTGAACTAGCCACTTAGCGAGAGGCACTGTGCTTCCCACACAGCAGAGCTGCCACTGCCTTATCTCAAGAGGGTGTAAGAGCATTTGCTAAGTGGAAAGGCAGCGCAGTGCTGGATTCATAAACCACACCGCGTTCTCATGATCAGCTCAGAGCTGTAGAGCTTTCTTGGAAAACAACGGGTAAACAGACCAAACCCAGGAATATCTGCTAAAGCAGCCCCGATTCATTAATTGCCTTGATAGGTCTAGGCCATCCTCATCAATGCATGGAATGAAGTCTGCTTAGTGTACCCTCAAGTTCAGAATATTGTTAATGGCCAGCTAAGTTTGACAACGGGTTTCACTAAAACAGGTAATTACTACAACTCTGAAGCAGAAACATGCCTGACAAATCTCTGATACAAACCCAAACTATCTCTACCAACTGATAAAGACATTTGGGAACATATTCCAAAACAAATTAAACGTGGAAACAACATGTTCAGGTTTTTTGAGATTTTGCAATTTTTTTTTAATCTTTGAGCATGACAAACGTGAATGTAATTGTAGCTTTGCAAGTCACTGGGGCAAAAAAATGCTTTAGAATGAAATTAATACTGCTTCTTCGGTAGTAGTCCTGCTGTTGCTGTACAACGGTCAGCTGAAACATAAGTAACTGTATTTAAAAGTTCTTTATGATAAGAGTCTGCATTTAAATACATATACATATATGCTGCATAGATAAGAACAGGTACTTGTAACTGAATGGGATTGGAGAGACCTATCTACATGCTTGGTCACTTTTACTGTGAAAGCTGAACTCATCTCCCATACCCAGATTGTGGTGTCTGAAAGTTTGTCTGAGCAGTGTCCAATGTAAATACGCAAAACCACGCAGGTGGTTATACGGAAAAAGAAGATCAGCGAATGGGTGGTGTAAGTGCAGCAGTGTCAGTCCGAGACAAGTGTGACACTCACTATCCATAGACGTCTGTAGAATAAGTATGCTTTTAATCAACGTGTAATAGGACTTCTTCACCACAACCACCAGCTTTAAATTATGGGTTCTCCAGGCAGAAGGGCTAACGGCCTGGTCACCTTTCTCCCTGCTAACATTCCCTTTTTCTCTGAAGGAATCAACCACTTTTCTTTTGCAGAACCAAGTGATTGACTTGACTTCATTAATTTCCGAGAATACCTTCTAAATTTCTACTTAGCAAAAAATCTGCAGCCCCCATTTTGAAGAAAGTCTTCTACACACCCCTAAAAGCTCGTCTGTTTTCCCAGCTATATCGGCTGATCGGGTACAAGTTATTTCCTTACACAGCTTGCCTTACTTATCAGAATCACGCATCAACATGCATGCAGATCGTGGATCAACAGCAGTACTCTTTTTCTTACAGATACATGCGTATCATTTCTCTGAGCAAACAAAAAAAAGGAGAAAATAGCATTTTCTTGACACAACAATGCCGATACAAAGTGCCACACCTACACTTCGCACTGGCATGACTGCTGTCATACTCCCCTGTCAGCTTGCACCTATGCTGCAAGTATATATTCCCCGCAGAATTCTAAAAGCCAGAGTAATGCAGGTAAGTGGTCTTCATTTTGCAATCAAATAATTCAGTAGATTTTTCTCAACTTACTCCTAAATCTTTAAATCTTTGAGAAAAATCCCTGGAAGAACAGCTATATCAAGAAGAAAATAAAATAAATTGACAAGTAATCTCAGAGTCAAAGTAAATAACATGAGGTCAAAGTTTTGCTGGTTTTGCATCTAAAGTGTTACAAAGAAGTGTAGACGGAATGAATCTGAAAGTTTCCAAGGAATTAATTAACTTGAGAAATGCTCTAGCTTGCTAGCCGGTCTATGGACCTTAAGTGTTCTTTGTAGATCCTGCAAAGGCATGAAAAATTATGGAATTCTGAAAAAACCCCAACCCAAAACCCCCAAACACCACCAAAGACTCCCTCAAAACTTCAGAGTGGAGGTAACAGATATGCTTGGAAAACAAGTGAAATGGAGGTAGCCCTTTATCTCCATTTTTCGTGGGAGTGTGGGAAATTATTTTCAAACTGATACATACAGATGCAACTATGCTATCCAACAAAAGCTACCTGCCAAACTACCACTAGACAGATGAAGATGGGCTCAGAGTCTGGGTAAATACGTATGTTTGTTAAAGAGAAACTGTTCCAAGGAGGACCTGACAAATCTAACAAAAGATGGAGCAGATCACAGTGGGTCCTCAGGTGCCTCTCTGTGTCTGGCTTTTATTACAGCTATTACCAGACAAGAAAATTATGCTTATACAGCAAAAATATCTTATATTGGGAGATATGGAAATAAACTAAAATACTGAATGATATAGTCTGGAAGTATGTGCATGGCAAATTGAATTACGTCCTCTTGCCCAGACCATTTGTGTTTGTTTGGCAACAAACGCAAGGGTTCATCTACAATCATCTTGTAACCATTGAATGCAATGGAGTTTTATGAGGCATGAATTTGGCTCAGAAAGTGCAAAGCTTTCCCAAATTCAGAACAATTTATCACTGATGTCTTCCCTTCATTATTTTAAATGGAAACAGAAGAACGTTCTCAAAAAGACACAGCCTGACCTCAGTTCAGTTCAGCTCAGTTCACTGCTGCACAGAGATACTGGGTTTCTTCAGAAGACCACAACACAAAAGCTCAGGGACAGGCTCAGTTTTCTTTAGATTTGTTTTAAAGGCAAAAAAAAAAAAAGGATTTAAATCTAACCTTCGTCATTTTCTCCTCATAAACCAAACCAAAACAAAACAACATGCGTGAGGAGCTGAAAGAGATTCGGGCTGTTGTGACAGAGTTGTCTTACTCAGTTCATTTCTGACAGAGTCAATTAGGAAATCATTTTTATATAGCAAATTCTTTTTGAAATTTTTATACACCATGAACAAATCCCATGGATTAATGATTTCCAGAGTTCACCCTTTCCACCTTGGGAAAAATCCAGACCAGGAAAAAAAAGAACAGAGCAAACACAAAACAGAGAAAGTAGTTTTGTCATTAGTTCCCTCTGTTTAAATAAAATCTTTTCCCCATAATGTAGGTGAAGCGAAGAATTGCAGTGGGTTGTTAGGATTCCCAAAGCACTGAAAAGGAACGAGTAGTTCAAAAATATTTTTGTAGATAACAAATCCAAAAGTGCCTTTTCATGACACTGGCAACCTTTGCTTACGTGGGCTGTGGAAAAAAGCTTGTGGGGAACCATGTGCGGAATAGCAGGGACTACTGTAGCTCAGAACTGAAATACACTGGTGGGACTGTGAGAAGCTTGTAACCAGACCGTGGAGGAATACAGAGGTTCAGGAATGAGGTACCTCGGCACAGCTGGAGGGGGTGTCTACATACAGCTCCAATTTTACCTGTTCCATCAATCCCTTACTCTCCAAAGCAAGAGCATTCGCCCAAGCCCTCATCTCCAAGTAACTAACTGCACTGTGCACACATTGCATCTCTTGCTCGTGGAACAGTCCATACGCCTCTTTCCTACCTGAGGTAGAGAAGAGAAATCTGGCTTCTCTGCAAGATGAGATCATAACACACAAACTGAAAGGCAGTTTTATTTCTCTAAATTTTCTTTCGTCTTCAAGATTTCCTGGGAATCCAGCAACCCAGCAGCTTAGTTCTGAAGCAAAACAGGACGGGCAAAGTAGGGTGAGATCTACAGCGAACCTAAAATCTTCCACTTCAATGTATTAAAATCTCCTTCATTTGAGAATTTCATTCCTGTAAGTAGTGTTAGTTGTCACGTTAAAATTTTGAATATAAATTAAATTGTAGAAAGCTGTGAAACTGGGTAGTCAGATTTATGACACGGACAATTAGAATATCATCAAGAAAAAAAAATGTATTCCCACAGCAAGTGAAAATAGTTTAACAACTGTTTGCAGCTTGTGCATGACACTATGGAATGACACTGCATCCTCCTGATCAAACTTTTGTAGGTGTAATTAGGCAAGTTTTGATTTCACAGAATCCATTAGATTTTATTCCTTCTAGAATATATTCCTTCCTATATAGATCTGATTCCTTCTCTACGAGAACGCAGTAACTTGAGAATAAGTAAGAACAACCTGCTTATATTTTTAACCCATTCAAGCTTTCCACCACTTGTTATCTGTACAACAGCGAACAAGAAAGCACACACATTCCTTGCTGTACTGTATTTTGTCTATTGCTTCTTCCTATCACAAGGGATAAACGGAAACAGTGGCTAATATGCTTTGGTTTGAAAGTCGAACATTGCAGCACATCCACCGAGAGAGTGTGTCCAGGCGAATGCTTATGTATCAGTGACTGCATTCTTCTGCCTCCCCGCTGTCTGTTCCATGGCTAATGGAAACCAGAAGGTATTTCTTAAGTAGTCTACCAGAGAACACAATCAGTGCTTTTCCTGTTCCAATGAACTATAACCTCCCTGTCTGCAGGTGATATGAATCTTTGTCTCGTCCTTCTCTAACACGGGCTCTTCATTCTGCTGTTCCAGCTCCCTACCTGCTACACTGTCAAGGCAAAGCCACACGAAGCCACCAAATGCCTGGTTTATCCGTCTTTAGGAATTCTTTTTAGAGTTGTTTGCTCTACATTCAACTGCAAAATCCCATTAATAAATACACCTATTTATACAGATATATATGTATACTAATTCTTATCTATATGTTGCATTAAACAATCAGATGTAGTTGGATTGCCCGTGGTGAGTCTACTGTGAGTTGGAACTGTAAATCCTGGCATCTTCATCAGTAATTATGAACTTTACCAGCCAGGAAAATATAGTGTCTAGACTGGCTACATGCCCTGATCAGTTTTTATTTTAGTCATATTTCTCTTGAACTTATTTTCATAGTTAACATGTTGGGAAGCAGGTTTGGGCTTGAGTCTTTCTCTTCTCTAATACTGTTCATCTCCCCCCTCCCTCAGTGTCTCTCCTCCTAACTGACAACTAAAAGTGCTGGCAGCGACACTCCCAGCCTGGTCCATCTGTGAGTGCCAGGGCTCAGCTCCCCTATCCTTTATGTCACCAACAGCATACTCATAGCTTGCACAAGCTTCTGGCCTTGCATTCTGGGGTGTGGAGGAGTGCTGTAGGAACTCTAAATGGCAGAGTAATTGGGATATAGTACAGACTATCACACAACTCTCCTGGAAGTGGCCAGAAACAAAAATGTTTGAGAGCAGAATTCCTACTTGCTACAAAGACCGAGACACTAGTAGAAGATCACATTCAGCTGCAAATCAAAAAAGAAAATAAGACACAGACCTGGAATAATCTCATTTGGTAGAAATGAATGATGGCCTTTTTGCAATTGTTTTGCTGACAAGGACAAACCTATGAGAAACCAGCCATCTGTTCTGAATGTTTTCGAATATAAGTATCTACTTGTGTTCTTCTTTGATCTGTAAGAATAATAGGAAGACAGTGATAGAATCCAGTTACACCTCTGTTGCAAGTGCTTAATTCATCCCAGAGCTGCAGATTACAAAATTCCATCTGGAAATCTCAGTCTTTTCATTCTGGGATCAGAAAGAAGGCAAACAGCGTATCAAGATCAGTACTTTTTTGCTTGTAGGTATAACATTCTTGGACAGAGAATAACACAAAATAGTTAATAAGATAGTAAAACAACAGAGTTGTTTTTTTTTAAAAAAACAAGCTAGAAAAAGAACTGTTCCCAGAAACAGGGAAATGATCAGGAGCTGACATAATTTTAAGGACAGCATTCTTCTCTAGGCTGGCCCATCCCAGTCTAACAGTTCTTAGTGGGTAAAAGATTACATGCCACTATGGATATGGAGTAAGAGAGAAGGTGGAAAGGCACGGTTTCCAAATCAGAATGGTAGAAGATTAATCATAAAGCAAACCATAAGCATTCCTTAAGTTGTTCACTCCACCATAATCAGATTGTTGGTTACACTGAACTGAGAAGGTCACTACAAAAGGCTCTCCGTTATGCAGAGTTACTAAAGTCAAAGGAGAAAAGGTTATTCTGTCAAAAAGGCAAAGCTTGAAAAGGCTTGGGAAGAATAGAGAATTGTACAATAGCTAAACTGGGATTCTGAATTGTACTTCCTCAGAGCAGTAATTCTCAGTCCCTGAACTCTTTGCGTTTCCTTGCCTGAACTTGACGGCACAGGACTCTGAGTTTCATAATTAACAACGACGCCCACGTAAGCAGGGCTCCAGCAAAGCAGGGATGGAAAGCAAATCCTGTGATTAACCAGGACAACTGTACTCCAAGTGCTCCACTCGTAACGATTAATTAGTTACATCACCTTATTTGAGTGCATCACATCAGGGTTCTTCCTAACGGGTTGCCCATCTGGAAAGCGGGAGTGAGGAGCCCTGGCTGTCACCAGTATGACAAAACAAATCTGGTGTCTTATCTCTCCGTCAGGCCATGCAAAAATCTTTACGCAAAGTAAGGTTATTTCATGTAGCTGCCTTCAAATTTTGCACAGGGTATGTATAAGACACATTCTTTCACAGTGTATTTACACATATGAATGAAGAACTGTCATGGACATATTATAACAGATTATTACACATTACACAATTGGTTTGTAGATTTTTAGAAAGGGGAAGAAATGACCCTTCAGAGGACAAAAGATGATGATGAAGAAGAAGAGGCAGTGGCCCAAAGAGCTTTGTTCAGCATGCTGGAATGGCAGCTCCTTGAAACGTTTAACATATGGGTTATTTTCCCTTTTTTGTGAAGGAATAGGATCTTGGAAGGAAAAGTAAGTATTAATAAATTGAGTCAAATACAAATCTAACATAATTTTGGGAACCAATTCAAAATGAGGTATTAGAATCACAATCATATCACTGTAACAACACTATTTTAAAATATTGTGTAATAATATTACCTAGCACTTATATAGCACTTTTCCCAAGCAGAACTTCCATTTTACAAAAACTTCAGCTCATTTTACAATTGGAGAATTTGAGAAAGGGAGAAAAAGAACAAGTGAGTGGTTGGAGATGATGCCAGGAAAGAATTTATCTTCTGAATCGTGGTCGAGTACTGTGTCCAGTAAATTACATTGTAATATGAGTCAGGCACGAAACTTTGATGTTTCTGACCATTCTGCATGATCTAACAATTACAAAGACCATACTGAAAATACATTTCCTTAAAAGGCTTATGAGGTCACCGTGCAATAAGTGACAATACTGAGAGCATAAAAGAAGTGTGACAGTAGGACAAGCAGCTCTCTACATGCAGCAAGCATAAAATGTGTCTCATGGAGAGAAAGATCACATTTGTGCAGTGAATGAATGTCGGTGTAATCATTTGAAAATGGAACTCACCGTGAATATTTACTTTGCTAAAAGAAATCAGTATATTTATCTGAGCACCAAATCATGTAGAAAAAAAAATCAATATTCTTCTCAAACTTCCCAACGTATAGACATTTTTACTTCTGTAGTGATCCCGATGAAAAGTTCATGGGGTTTTACAGCTCAGGCAAAGGTTAAATTAAGTCCTGAGATGTCCTGCCCTCAATGTCATTATTTCTGTCCCTCTTACTCTACCGTCATAGTAGTCACAGCTCTTCAGGCCGTTGCCTGTCACCTCCTTCTGCCCCCTTCCTCTAACTGTTTAAAAAGCTATATATGCTGCCTGACTAGGCGTCCATTCATTGCGCATTTCCTTTTAGCTGTAAAATGGAATAATAAATGCTCCCTCCAAAACGAAAAGAAATTGTGAATGCTCATGCAGATACAAGTTACAAACACATGGCTTACAACCTCGAGCATTCAGCTGGTTTTTGCATATGTCTACTAGTATCAAGTTCTCTGTGAGATTTAACTGTTTCTGTCACTCTTACTGTAATCACGTTTAATATCTTTGTCCTAATAAATGCAATACAGAAATGTCATTCAAGCTCCACTACCCTTTAATAATCACAAATGGCTATTTAGAATGAGACTATTTTTGGAAACAACACATTCATTAAAGATGTCCTTTAGAATATTATAAGCTCTTGATTACAAACTATAGTTAAAAAATTCAAACAGAATTCATTAAACATCTTCATATTGATGACTTTCCCTGTATTTCAGTTCTCAGGTTTCGATGACTCTCGGCTACAGAAAAACTTTTGGCAAAGTCAAATTACAACGTTAAAAATGTAGCCTTTGCTACACAATACATACGTGTAATCTGGTGATGTTGCAAGTTATCATTTATACTGGTTTTGACAAGGAGTCTATGAAATTTACTTGACTTGACTGTTTTTCAGTTCTTCAAAATGATTCAAGTATTTTCCTGTTATGACTTACCCTCTCTTTTCACCTCAGACATCACCTCTGAGATCTAAAGGGTTGTGTTCAATTATGCTCATGCCTTCGGCAGTAAACTCACAGTACTTACTGCTCCTGTGTTAAAATTTGTCAAACTCAAGTATGAAAGAAAAATGTCACAAATAAGAGGCTTTTTTGTCTTGCAATATTTTTATGGTAATAGGAACTTGCCAATAGTTTCGTCATCTTGAAAGATCCCCATCTTTATCCACTCCAATGCAACCTCTTCGATCATTTCACTGTTACTCTTATAAGCACAAAATTCATTTTCAGATTTTGTTCCTGGAATTCAAGCACAGCAAAACCAAATGTTTTGCTCCTTAGCAGACATATCCGTAACTTCAGGATTTGTTGGCGACCGTTAATAGAAAACGCTTCCACAGAACGAATTCAAAAAGCTTGTATGGTGACAGCGTCTACTAGGCTGCAACTCCTACTGCAAGCCAGAGCCATGGAAGATGGAAAGAAAAACGTTCTGCAACAGCACGCATACTTAAAAATGCACATACAGTACGTATAAATTACACACCAGGATAACTCTCTCAGTTCTCCGAGTTCCAATTTTGCTCTTCCTCTGTTCTTGCCATTAGCACTTTCATTCTGTCCTCGCTTTTCCCTGTGCCCTTGAATTTGACCGCCTTTCACTCTTCCAACAGTTTTCTGTGATCCTGTGCTCACTAAGCCCATTCAACAAAAGCAGTCCTCCTCACTTCTGCTGGGCAGAGGTGACACAGACAGCTTTCTGAACCACACCCATGATTTCTCACACCATCGGCGGCATGGCAGTGCTTTGCAAGAAAACTGGAAGAGCTGAGCAGCTTGGGAAGCTTCTGTACCAAAGCTCTGCTGCTTCTTTCCCCCCCGTAACACCTAGATGGTAGATATTCACCAGAAGATACACATGCTTACACACGTATCCCTTTGTATGTATTAGATATCATAAAGTGTACATTCATATTATTTTTGATAAAAGTGAATAATAACTAATTAAGCCATTGGCCAGACCATTTTAGCATTTGAGAAAGACAAAGGGGCATCCTCATGAGAAAGCACACTGGAATAGGCTTGGATATAGAGGAGGATAGAGCTCCATCTGGGGAATCAAAGGAGTCCTACGAAATTCAGCCAGCAAGGAAACGAGACTAGAGCAAAAGACTAGGAAAGACTATTTCAGGATGAAAGATGGTATTTACATTGAACTGTAAACTGAAATGTGAATTACTACTCTCTGAAACTACAGGAAGGGCGCATATGTTTAGAAACAATGCTCCATGTCAGGGGAGCTGTATCTGGTAATGCTGTGATGTACAGATCAGGCATAATTAAATACTAAATTTTTCAGTTAATTCCAGAATGCTGGAGGCCTTAAATGCCAAAACATAAAGATAACATAATGTACTTTGCTATTGTACATATTTTGATGGTCTCCATTTTATCTTCAGTATTGACCAGAGGTGATTACATCCTCAGACCTAAGGAAACTTTAGAAAACAAAGTTCTTGCCAAGTCCTATGCTATTAGTCACTTTTTTATCATTGTAATATGTACATTTAATTTAACGTATGCCGGTTAGGGACTCTGTGACTTATACCACCTTTGCTTTGACAAAGAGAATAAGGACTATTTCTTTGAATGTACATGGAACATCATGGTAAGAACATGTATTTTGTGGGGAATAACTGGCTTGCGAGGCATCAGTCACCTTTATACTTTCCCCGTTGATGCATGCAAGACAGTCTTGAGGGTGACATGTTTCTCAGATGAGATGCATGTAAGGCAAGCATGCTGGCTGCCTCGTTATTTTGACTAGAACATTCTGGAACATGCTTTCCTGAGGAAAATGCCTCAAGTACAAAGTGGAGAGATATGCTGTATTTAATGTGAATCACCCATTAAGTCAAGAAACTAAGAGAAACCATACTCTTAGCACAGTTGCATTCAAAAATGTATCAGCAGATGGGAGAGGAAAAGAGAAAGATCTTTCTACCAGCGTCCTCTGCACAACCTCCAGGTTTACTCTGGAATGAAAATCAGAATTATTCCTACCTTCACAGGGAGCATCTTCTTCCTTTTCATCACTTACCTGATCTTTCCTGTTTAATTGCCATGCATCAGCAGATCTCTACAAGCATTGTCTCTAAAGCTTCATACACTAACACACAACCGTTGCAAGAGCAGTGATTCAGAAAGAATGCGAAATCAACAGTGAGTGTAAATTGATCAAGCACTTCATCAATTTTTCCACTAAAGAGATTTTCTCAGTTCAAACCCCAAGGCATGAAACTCAAGTTTGATACTGCCACGGCTGGATTAAATTTTTAAGATGGTTGACTTGAAAAGAGGGATCTGATCTATACAGTCAGACAGACATGTAAGTCTGCAGTTAATTGAGCAAGTGTAAAGACACAAGAGTAGCTTATTCTTTTGTGAATATTTTACAGATCTAATAAAAAGTAGTAATTTTCAGAAAAGCAAGGGCCCAAAATTTCCACAGAAATTTTCAGAATAGTTTTCTTTCAAATAATTGATATGGAACAATAAAATTCTGAGAAAAACTGCAAAGACACTTATATGAAATAATTTTTCTTAAAAGGGTAAGTGAAGAAAGAAAAAATTTCATATAAATTTTTAAAATATTGTCATTGCATCTCAATACTTTAAGTACTTCAAATATATTTATTCTGCTTTAAAACTGATACTATAAGGCATAAATCCTATGTACTGCAGCCACATAATCAATATTGGACTTTTATAGCTCTGCATCAAGGCTCCTTGTCAATAAAGGATGTTTTCTTCTTTGCTAGAGAAGAGGCATGAGGCAAAGGGCTCTGTCCCGTGTACTGCTTTCTCTTCTGGAAATGGGGGTTGTTGTGGCGGCAATTTGATGGCAGAAAAGAGGCAATTGTGGGGGCAGACACAGAGAAACAAACTGTACTTTAAACGACAAATCGCTACCAATTTCTCCGCCATTGTTTTGAGAGAATGAGGGAGATGGAAGGGAGGGGGGACCTTAAGGGGATTCTCCTCTCTGCCTTCAAATTTAAAGAAAGTTTATGTTCCTAGTCTGTATCAAGAGTCATCTATTCTGAGCTGATAGTTAAGTCAGCATGCATGGCAGCAATCTTTGCAGCAGATCTCGACATGCTCAAAACCTTCAGGAGGAACCTTATCTTCAGGAGGAACATTATCTCTGAGCAAATTCCTTACTAACCAGAATCAAAAAAGCATACATAGATTTGGCTCCGGTGCAAACTGCTCTGAAAAAGAATCCGACTGAAAACATTTCCTTCATGAAGTCAATGATAAATGATATGAGAGACATTTCCTGTTCTCTTGTACGCGTTAAGAGTTTGCTTTGCATAGAAACTCAATCACATGCCCTGGAAAGTTCTCCCCACGACATCATGGAACAACGACACGATGATTAGAATAAGAAAATCACAAACTGCACACAAACACAGGCGAAACACCCCCATGCAGAGACTACGCAAGCAAGGGTGAAGGAGCACAACCAGGTTTCACAAAGCACACGGGAGCGAGACGTGAGAGTTGGCTGTCGGAAACTTTTCTATTTGCAAGAAAAGTTGCTTCTCACCGTTCCGAACAAAATGGCTGAACTAAGAGCATCTGACTGGTTATGCCCAAATACCCTCCTCCTCATCCTAGCGGTGCAGGGGAGAACAGCCCCAGAGCAGCATGGGAATGAAAGAAAGAGCTGGTTAGTATTTCGAGCACATCTGTAAGCACAAACAGTAGTACAAAGTGTTTAATCCCTTAGGCAACATTCCGAGGCACCTTGAGGCACATCTTGCTTTGCTCTCTCGTAGGCTTCGCCAGCTTTTGAAATGCCTCTACGCAAAGGGAAAGTGCAATCAGACCCTCCTCCCGCTCCCTCCTCCCTATCGTCCTCCCCTGCGAGGTCTTCCCAAGAATTTCCATAAATGTTTACATTTTATCTTTTCTTCCCATTTTATCCTTTCACCTCATCTGTGAATGAGATGCTGCCTTCATTTGCAAGTGTGCAGCACAGTCACATTCTGGAAATGGCTTCATTTCACTATAGACTTGCAGTGTGGAAACAGCAGGTATTCTAATGTTGCCTCCAAATTAAGATTAGGAAAGCCATTTAATTTGCAGTATTTGCACTCTCTTGAAGAAGGCAAGACCAACATTTTCCGAAAACATCGCAGGAAATTTAAGCCAGTTAATTTACAGTTCTTTATCTGGAGGAGGGTATTAAAACAAGATGCAAAAGGAAGCTGCTGTGAAAACAAGAAACTTTCTGCTTTGTATATACCCCTTATTGTCTTCTGATACAGGCATGAAAAGAGATTTTTGAAGATCTACTCTATTTTTGCAAGGTGAATATGTAATCGGTTTTTGCCATTTTCCTCCTGTACTTTACTCATAATCTCTGCCTGTCGCTAGGTTGGTGCTTAAAGCTCTAGATTGAGATACCTTCCTTCAAATCTCAACAGTTTCTCGATGACCCAGAGGGCAAGGAAGAGTGCCAAACATTCCTTCACTTCGTCTAGGCAGTGATTAATGATTGCTAATATTTTAATTAAACTGGAAAGGATGAGATTACAACATGGGATATGCAATTATGTTGGCATTATCTGTGCTACCCAAGGGATAGGTAATCTCTCTGATCGCTATCAAGCACACGGCTACGCTTTGTAAATGACACAGGAGGCTCCTCACTGCCTTGGAGATGGTAAATTGATTTTCCTTCAGTTCACGGCCCATTGAGCTTGCGAGGGAGCAGCCTGTGCTCATTTGGCACAGAGGCCAGGATTTCCTCATGGGAAACAAAGGGAACTGCTCCCATGCAATCCATAGATCAGCAAGCTGATCCCGGAGTACGATTTCCTGCTACTGAAGACAAGAAGCAGTCCTGGACACTCCACACTCTTCAGCAGTAAACCTGAGTTACCAAAGTCTGAACATGCCAGACAGGGCTCCAGTCTTGTATTTTAAGAGGGCAGCGTTTCCTTCTTCCCTTTCATTGTCTGTCCCTCTTCTCCACCCACTTAATAACAGCTTGGTCCTGGGAACTGGTTGTTCACATTTCAGGAGTTTTCAAGGAAGCCGACACAACGGCAACATCCATTTCTGGTTTATAACTGCACTCTGGAATGCTATTTTTGTTCCAAGGTACTGCAAGCATGTCAGGGTAAATTACATACGACTCAAAATAATCAGCACCCATAGTAAAAATTGCTTTGAAAACGAAAAAGAGAGACACATTACCTGGTCAGGGGAGGGCTTGTGGTTGGTTTGGTTGGAATGAGATGAGGATTTGAGGTGGTCATCCTCATAGTTGTCGGCCATCAGCTTCATACGGTTCTGAGTCTATTAAAAAAAAAAAAAATCCGTCTACCTTCTAATGGAATCATAGGGACTAAAGGGAATAGGGTATTTATGCTATCCTGTATATCCAAAATCCAAACATGGAAAGAAATAAGAGGTGCATAAAACATTAGTAGGTTTTACCGTAGGGAACTGGTAAAAACTGGGAGACACATTCCAACTACTTCACTTTGAGGCTAAGTTAGTTTTGCAATTAAGTGGCTCCTCTGACTTGCACCTACTCAGCCTTGTGCTGTACACGTGTGTACAAAGAAACTAATTTCTTCTTATAGCTCAGGTTCAGGTTCAACACCAGTTTGGAGAACAATTCCATGAAAACATCAGTTCGATGTGCCTAAATCAGTTAAAAAAGCCCAAAGAGAAATCAGTTTAAAAAAAAAAGAAAAGAGCAAACAAGCCGAAAACAGGAACGCTGAACAAAGCTTCTTACTTAAGACGTCTGCCAGTCTTTTTGATAGGCAGATCAGTTTTCAACTGTTATACCAAAGAGTAGGAAAACCCTGACACTGGTCAGAAACACGTGAGTAACAGAAAAGCCTTCCTGTAAGGAAATTTTAAAGTTAATAAATAATTCTTTAGGGAGAAAAGGTGACACAACAGAGATGTATAAAATTACAAACTGCATATAGTCAAGCAAAGAATTATCAAAATATGAAACTAGTTTCTTAGGTTGTTCTTAGCTTTTCTTCAACTTCTCAGAAAATTTCCAGATACAAAGGATGTATAATTTTTTAAAACACAAAATACTAAACAAATTGCGTAAGAATAAATGGAATACTCTTCCTTAACATTACCATTCTGGGTAAGCAATTGCAATGAACATTAACATATACTATATGGCTGTCTGCAAAGGACAGTGCTAGTGAGATGAAGCTCTTCTATGCTGAAATGAGGTCCTCAAGCACCTACAGACACACACACACAAACAAGGAAAGAAATCCACTCGGGCAAAACGTCCCAGTCACCCAGCAGGGCTTACAAGGAGCATTCAGGCAGCAACGACGCCCTACGAGTCGCCTAGAGGGGACTTCAGAAGAGCTGGGTTGAGGGTCTTGCAAAGCGAACTGCCGTCCCTGCGTCAGCTGCTTCACCTCATGCCATCTGGGTGCCACTGTCCTTGGGCACTCGCACCCGGAGCAGACCCAAAGTGGAGTGACAGCATTTCTCCTCTCAGCTCATAAGGTAGACAAAGCCCCTTTTTGAGCTTTGTGAAATCCTTGTATTCCAAAAAAATAAAAAGGCTAGCCAGACCTATGTTAGATACGATACACAGTAAATTACGTGCAGCTAGACACATTCAATCCTCAGAGATCCACTAAAATTAAATATCTTCAATGAAAGCTCAAAGCTCACTGTAAAAATGCCAGCTGTTGATTCAATCCCTCCATAACTGCGTGGTTTCTCACTGAAAACTCTAATTTTAATGAGCATCTCGATGCTAGAGAATGCAGATTCTGCTTGACCGTACTGAGATCATTATATAGAAGGTCCAGAGTTTGAATCTGGATTTGATTTTATTTTGGATTAACAAAAGCTAACAGTAAGTTGAGCTTAAGCAATAAGCTATTTAATAATACAAAATCTTTATATTGCTTGCTCTGTTTTGTCAAACAAGTTTTGAATTCCAAGGCTGACTCATCATTCATAAATCATTACTTGAAACATGCTACATTAATACTTAAACAATCAGCTTATTGTAAAGGTGCTTTCTCCACATTTATTATTTTATTATATTTAAGGTTGGCTCTTTAACAACTTCTTCTTTGCAAGGAGACCTACTGATTTTAAATGATTTCACATTTCTTTGGAAATTTTGGATTTGATAATAAATAATAACTTCTTACACGACTTTCAGGATGTATGTGGAAAAAGTCTATTAAAAAGCAGAAGTTTAGCAGAATGCTAGTGCAGCACATTAACTTTTCTGAGAGAAAAAGTAGCTCTTCCCAGACAGAGGCAGCATATTTTATGATATTGTATGAAAAAAACACGTTAGTGCTAATACAGGAAGAGAAGAATATAAAGATCTAAGCATTTAAAACACAGTATCCCTCACAGAAAATTCTGAAGTGGAATTGAAGAGGTTGCATACTTCTGTCACTTAACTTCAAGCAGAATAACCTGTTATTAATACTTGGCAGGAGGTATGAGAACAAGCTGAGAGAAATGGGCTGGTTTAGCCTGAAAAAGAGAAGGCTTCTTTAGTTACTTGATAGGAAGAATCACAGAATCACAGAATGGTAGGGGTTGGAAGGGACCTCTGTGGGTCACCCAGTCCAACCCCCTGCCCAAGCAGGGTCACCCAGAGCAGGCTGCACAGGACCTTGTCCAGGTGGGTCTGGAATATCTCCAGAGAAGGAGACTCCACAGCCTCCCTGGGCAGCCTGGGCCAGGGCTCC
>Ga0065711_1029471_pt1 | contig 36078 bp, 20 predicted proteins | sample Hoacrofraction12_FD_59098 | JGI IMG/M metagenome (GOLD analysis project Ga0065711, IMG submission 59098) | Hoatzin crop microbial communities from Cojedes, Venezuela - Epithelial fraction 12 v2 (version 2) | ecosystem: Host-associated > Birds > Digestive system > Esophagus > Crop | place...
GGTGGTGAAGGAGGGTGCACAGAAACAATGCTGCCTTGACTCATTTTCTTGTCCAGACTGGGTTGATGTTTCTGGCCTTTAGCTGCTTGAATTGCTTGTTGAGCGTGGCTGTAAGATCTAATGCCTCCAACAAATAATTTCTGAATAGAACAGAGAAACATGGTTATTTCAGTTCACAATGTCTATGTGCATGACGATAATGAAATTTCAGCATTGATGTCAACAGCACCAATGTGGTTTTTTTAAGCGGTTGGAGCTTGAGGAAGTGAAGCAGTATAACTGCCCTTGAGGGGTCTGTGCCCTTTGACAGTAAAGCAGAAAAATATTGTGTTCTGCAAAACTGCCACTCTGCTGTACTCTCGAGAATGGAGAATGTAATCTGGTTTAACAAGCACTAGTGTTCTCGTAATGTCAGCTGAAGAGGATTACAGGAGAATAAATTTTATGTAGTTAAACTTCCCTGGCATAAATAGATATTGTTTCCTTAAAAGAAAAAAAAAAATAAAAATAGAAAAGTCTCTGACGGGAGCATTCCCCTCCCTTCCTGCAAGGCACTTGTTAACGTCTTACATTAAATGAAAAATGGTAATTAAAACAAATCTTGGGAAATAACAATCTCTCACTGATATGCAGTAACATAAAAAAAAAAGTGTATTCGACATGTAACAATTCCACCAGAAATGGAATGCATAACTTGACAGATGTCTTGTTTTGGGTCTTCCTTCGGCAATGGAGAAAATAGAACAGCAGAGCTTGACATAGTGCTGCAGTTCCCACATCTTTCCTTCATGCGCATGTGGACAGGTCTTTCTCAAAGTCACGCTGATGTTAGATGCATCCTGTGGACACAAAATGACCTTCATGCATGAACAAAGGAGAAATAATTTCAACTGTCCAAATTAAAAATTTCAACTGAAGCTGTTAAAAAGAAGTATAAATAGGGGTCTGGCTTATGGAGGGGACAGATTTCTATTGAGTGATTAGGATTTTGCCGGCACCTCTGCCTTTGAATGCAGTAATATCCTTTAATTGGTAAATGCAAATCAAGTAGCAGACTATGCATAGAAGACTATGCAAGTCTGAAGAGTTAATTTAGTACTACCACAGTCTGTTTAATATAATCTGGGGTTACATACAACCAAAAATTTGCTCACAGTGTTATTGCAGGGACAGTCCTAGCAGGGCAGCTCTCAGGCTACAAATGGGTTCCAAAGGAAAGAAGAGATCGGACCTAGGAGCGGTGTGATTGCTGTACACCAGACACATCCCTTTTGGTGCTGCCTGCTTGTGTTCCTGTGTGTTTTCTGCTTCAGCGTATTTAAACACATACCAGATTAGAGTCCAGTTACGGATTTGTTGCCTTTGTTCCCCACCCCAGACATGGCCTCCTTCTGCATCTGTTTTTGTCTGTGCACTGCTCATGTGGAAACAGGCCCACGCATTGCATATTCTGTGTTGCCCAGTGGTAATAAGGCTGTGGAACTGCACTGAGTAGTATTGCCAGTGCTTTTCACCTCTGTGTAATTCAGCCTCACCATCATCCTTACAACTGTATCTACAACAGTCTGTAGTAAATACTGAGAGAAAGAAAGTATTTGGAAGCGGGTTGCTTTCCCATGCAGCTCCAGGGTCCTAACAACAACAGTTTGAGAGTAATCTGCAAAATATCCAGGTGTAAAACTGGCAAGACTTGGTCCTTCTCTTCCATCAGGGCAGTGTAGATCCTCTTGATCCATACTGTTTGTTGTGCCCTCTGATCACTTAGTCTCCACACTGGGTATTCGGCTGCAATATTGGCACAGAAACCATGAAAATATGCTGGCTTTTGCAATGAAGTTATACATGTTTGTACCTTGATATAAAAGTTGCAGAATCAATCAGCTGTGGGCGTGAAACTCCTGCCTTTGCCCTGCGGGCAATGGAAAGGCTCCAGTGGTAACTGGCACCTGCCTAAGGGAGGAAGAAACTGCTCCATTACTGACACCTGGGTGAGGACAGACCATTCTGTCACCCTCAGGGAACGACAGTTAGAGACAAGAAAAATTGAAAGAAGTGCTAGATGAAGTGCACTCATGGCTGCACTTCCGTCATTCAGATCTTGATTGCCCTCTCTGTTTGGGAGGGCATCATTTGCCCGTTATTTCCAGCCCCTTTTCAGTCCTGGCAATCAGTAACTGATGCCAAGTGGGTGCCTACTTGGCTTTCTGCACCTGCATCCCACATCAGTGCACAGCCTGCGTGACCTGAAGTAGCACCCATGAAGTAGGTGATGTTTGTGGAACGGGCACAGCCCATTAAACTCTGCAGTAAATCTTACTGAGGGAGTTCAGAAGTCTCTTAGCTTGCCCTATCAGTGCAATGTTCATTCATTCTAACTTTCTGTCTTCGGGCAATGCCCTCTTTGTCCTGTCCTCTGTTCACTGTATATTGAAGTTCTTGCCTGGGTAGAAAACACTTGTCTGCTTTTACTCATGTCGTATATCCAAAAACTACATAAAGGATTGTCAAAATTAAATAAAGGATTTCCCTGTTCTTGGCTGGAATCAAGGCAAAGAGTGAGTATGTTTCACACAACACAGTTTCTTTGCTGTCTCAGTTTACCAAGGTGCACGTTCCATGTCTCTGGGAGGTGTCTTCCTACCTATAGTATCAAAGGGAGTGAGATCATGTTAGGAGATCAGATTTAGTTGGTAGTCTTTCTGTGTTTGTGCCGTATTGCACATCTGAGCTTGATTTAGTCTTTGAACTCTGCTGTTATTTATCCAGTTTCCCTTTCCCTGATTTTCACCCATTTCGTAAAGAAAGTATAACTAATGTTAATTGTAAACCTTGCATTTCCTGCTGCTTTTGTTTGTTTAGCAATGCCTTTACTCTTGGGCAGAGAATGATCCAAGTCTGTGGGAATTTTCTTGCTAATTTTGGTAAGACTGCATAAAGTTTTCTTTGTTTTGATTAAAAGAAAAAAGAAATTTCACTTTAAGGAAAACTTAATTCGAGTTTAACCCTGGTAAGAAAAAGATTTGAAATTTCGTTTCCTTACTTTGTACGATTTTTTCTTCTGTAGAGTCCAGGAAAATTCTTTGTGGTCAGGATGTACTTCACGTACGCTGGTGGTTCTGTAGCACGTTGTTCTACAGTGTGGCCATCTCAGCCAGGCTTTAGAGCATTGTCATTACCAAGCTAGAAATGTTTCCATACTGAATGCTTTGTCTTCATCATCCTTGCCATACTATTTCACCATACACCCCTGGTTTTGTCCTGTCCGTAATTTTTATCATCTGGGTCATTTATCTTTTTGCAGGTAGGTGCCAGAGTTTGACTGTTACATGCTTTATAAATATGTTATTTTTTCCCCTGTACTGCATAGTTCCAGTCTTGCAGCTGATGTGGGGGTTTGATCAAGCAGGGATCTGCACAGTGAAAATGTTCATCATGGTATCAGTTGTGGGATCAAACCATAGATTTTGAATTGTCAAGTACAGGTGTGCTGCACTAGGAAGTTATATCCTGTCCTGTTATTCAGACATTCGTGTGTATGAATTCAGAACAATGGAAGGCTGGAATATTTTGGCTGAATTGCCTTCAAGGTGGTTACAGATTGAAAGATCTGCTCTGTGTTTCCTTACATCAGGAAATTGCATGTCTGTCTTTTCTAGATTTGAACGTATTCATACAAAGAAGGGGAACTACAGTAAGTCACTAGTTTCAAACCAGGAAGAGGTAGATGATTTGGCAACCTTGGAGGTACTGGATGAGGTAAGAGCCTCCTTTTTCACATTTTACTGGAGAAGAGTAATCACATGTTAAAACACAATGGTGTGCTGTTGATTTTCAAGTTCAACTATGCTGTCGCATTTAAATTGTGTAAGTGTACAATGGCATTTTACTATTTTATGCCAAATATTTAAGATGAGATTTGTTATGTCAGGAATGGTTTGAACTCAAAGCTAAGACACCGTCTGCAGTTACAGCCTTAGACCAAGCAGTATTGTAGCACCATTTACTTAACAGGATTTATGTCTCTGGGTTTTATTACAGCTAAATATCTAGTTTGTAGTGATGTGTTAGCCTGAAATTGGTGCAAGTCCAAGAGCAAGCACCTTCTCCCTTGTTCCTTGGAGATCTAGAATGGTCTTAAACTAGCTTACCATACTTTTCTAGGCTGGGTTCTCACTGACTTACTTTGGTGTGGAGAGGCATTGAGATCAATTTATGTCTTCTGAGGCTCTGACCTGTAGTGCCTCCTGGTGAACTTTTGACAGAAGTACTAATACAAACCTCACTGGTTTGTCAAAGTTTGAAAAATAGTCCACTTGCAACAGGGGAACATGCATAAGGAAGGGGGGAGTCTGTTGGTTTTATGCTTCAAGCTTCAAAACCAGAAAGAAAAATTGGGGCATAGCACATTATCTGCAGGTCTTAGAGGCCATCAGTAGCTGTAAACAAACTGTCATTCTTCCTCTGCCAGGCTGTGCATAGACTATAATTCACATTCTCTTATCTGTAAAACTTCTCTGGTATATTGTATCTTCGTCAGTCCAGAGCACTAAATGGACATCTTCCATCATCCAAGAGCTTGGTTATAGTAGCTTAATGTTTAGTTAATACTAACTGAGCTAATCCAAACTTCATCTACTGCTAAAAGCTCAGATGTAAGCATTTTTTTAATATTGGGAATAGCCATATGCTAGCAAGACTGGTTTTTATCTTTTGCCATGAAGCATATAAACAATCTGAGCTAAAGAGAAGACACACAATAAAACCAGATGAGCTGGAAGTATATCCCATCTCCTCAGAGGTGGGGCATTCTCAGGAAAGTCCTCAGGAAGACTCCACCTAAAGGCATCATTTGACTATATGGTATTTTACTAAATCCAATTCAGTTTAAAACCTCTTTCACATATGAATGGCAGCTTTTCAGAACTGTCTCCTTTCTTCCATTCAGTTTTTAATTCCAGTTTAGACAGCACCATCAGAAGAGCAAAACAGGAGACTTTCTATCAGTGCAAGAAATAATAATTTTAAAAAGGGCAGATGTTCCCCTAAAAAATTATGTTACTCTGAATCTGGCTATGACCAAAAGCAAGGTAGCATTCAAAACTAAAATGGAGGAGTTTATCAAGGTAATGGAAAACGAAGGTTTTCTCCTTATGTTTTCCTGTGAAGGAAGTGTGACCTCTTAAGCTCTTGAGAATTCGGGTTTTAAGTGTATTAACCATAACACAGTGCACAACACTGTGAACAGATGGATCTGGAGGGAAAGCAATTCCTTCTGTAGTCCTCTGCCGCCAGTCATTCTGTTCCAGTGGGAACAGGGCCTAAATATTTTTGCATGTACCTCAGAATAGTCTCAAGGCTGGTTTGAATTCCTTCGTCCAGCTCTGTGTCCTGTTTTGATTTGCAACCTAACCAGGCACTTTACATACACAGCTCTATATGCAGAAGCAGCTGAGGGAAATTATGTCAAGAAATTGGGTATGCCAGGAATGGGCCCGTCTTTATTCTTGGTTCAGGGAGAACTGTCTCTGCAGCAGCAAAGAACAATCACATCAGAGACTGGTTGTTAATATAGAAAGATGTCTGACTGTTTACATTAATAGAGGATCCAAACAGTTGAACATCTGTATTTTATCATAATGGAGAGCAATGTTAGAGTATCTGTAATGGCAGTTACGATTTCAAGCATAGGGCTCGTGCTTGATGAGTTACATGAAGCTTTAGCGTTAGAAATTAGGACTGTCTCATGGAAACCTTTGATTAATTGCATTATAGCAGTACTTATTAATTCATTTTTCTACTGCCACTTGGGGATCTGTAAGTATATGTTGTTCAAACTGAGACTGAACACAAGAAATTATGAATGCTAATGTGTTTGAAAGTATTACTCACTTTTGATCAAGATCGATTGTATTCTTGACCATTAATACCTCCCCCCTCTCTCTCTCATCTTCACTCATGGTAATCATATCAATATTTTGTACATTTTCCTAATACTCTTTCCCCTCTGTGATTTAATGTTCCTATTCTTTTTCCATCAGAATACAGTAACAGAGCAACTGCAGAAGGGTTATGCCAAGGATCAGATCTACACATATGTTGGGGACATTCTCATCGCTGTCAATCCATTTCAGAACTTAGACATTTATTCTTCACAGGTGTGAAAAACTAGGTTTGGTCTTTATCAACTAGCACTCATTTCCTTTAAAATATAAATATTGATGTGAAGTAGAAAGTAAGACCATTCTTGAGATTTACTTCAGTTCACTCTGAAAAACAGAATTACCAATACAATTGTCCCTTCAAATGCATGTTGACACACATCCTTATCTTGTACTGAATTTCAGCACAGAAAAGCGAAACTCAAAAAAAATTTAATCTCTGATATCTTTATGTCTATAGTCTAGATCATGTCTATATCATGTCTAAAGTGCAGATAGCTATATCTGAGCAAGTCACTCATTTTAATCAATGAATAAAAATAGGATTTTTGAGGTCATTGTTCTTTTAGCCACTTCCAACAGTCATTCAAGGATGAGATGAATTACACTAAACTTCATGAAATTTGTTGACTAGAACCCCACTGAGTGTAAAGAAACTGGCTTCCCATTGCAGCTAGTTCAGAAGTAGTATCTGTACAGATAAATGCACTTGTTCAGGTGAATCTTACTCGTCTTTGTGGGTGTGAGTATTCCTTCTCGTCCACTTCCCATGGAGATCTTCAGTACTGGGGCAAAGGCTGGAGGTAGGCGCTGAGAGCATTTCCTCCCAGGAGAGCTGGGGAAGCCATAGCTATTGAATTGATCAGACAGTTCACAAAGCAACCCAGTAAAATTTTAACTTCTGTGAACTTTCCTCCCTGTTATACAAAAGAGTGCAGATATGACTGTCTGGTCATACAATAATTTGCCATTATTAATTATCAGTTACTGCAGGTACAGAAAAGATCTTACATCAACATCATGCAGAAATCCTAAGAGGATGTGGAGTACAAACAGAATGAAATTATAATTTGGTCCTTTATAGAATCATAAAATCATAGAATCATTAAGGTTGGAAAAGACCTCTAAGATCAAGTCCAGCCATCAACCCATCACCACCATGCCTGCTAAACCATGTCCTGAAGTGCCATATCTACATGTTTTTTGAACGCCTCCAGGGATGGTGACTCCACCACCTCCTGGGCAGCCTGTTCCAATGCTTCACAACTCTTTCAGTAAAGAAATTTTTCCTAATATGCAATCTAAACTTCCCCTGATGTAACTTGAGGCCATTTCCCCTCATCCTATTGCCTGTTACTTGGGAGAAGAGACCAACAGCCACCTCACTACGACCACCTTTCAGGTAGTTGTAGAGAGCGATAAGGTCTCCCCTCAGCCTCCTCTTCTCCAGACTAAACAATCCCAGATGTCTGGCAACATTAAATTTTGTTCTAATAATTTGAGTTTCATGTCAGGGCTGACACCACATAAAATTGTCCTTCATCTTTTTTAGCAGTTCTTACGGTACTGAGAACATACGGATTCACAGTATAGTGAGTGCAGTAACAGCTCAGAAAACTTCGCTGCTGGTAAACTCAGCATGCTGTATGCTGATCTGAAAGTAAAACTGAACTCTGACAGTGCAAAAGAAAGTTGTTAAGGGACACTGATAATGTTTTCATTTTTCTTACACTTAGCATTCTAAACTGTATATTGGAGCCAAACGGACTGCCAACCCTCCTCATATTTTTGCCGTTGCTGACATAGGTTATCAGTCCATGGTGACATACAACTCTGATCAGGTAAAGATGCGGTGACCTAATTATATCCTTTCCTAGGCTGAGAAATATGTGATGAGCTCAGAGTCATGCTCTTGTTCTCTGCAGTGTATTGTTATTTCTGGAGAAAGTGGAGCTGGCAAGACGCAAAGTGCCCATCTTCTGGTTCAGCAGCTCACTGTCCTTGGCAAGGTATGTTTCAAAGGGGATGTCTCTGTCAGGCGTTGCTACCTTAGGCCTAACTGACTGAACCTATGGACAGGGCGTTGGCAGCAGAGCAAGACTGTAATACGTTTTCCAAAGAACTTCTGTAAGGTCAGACTGGAACATGATGCTGATCTATCTACCCTTTCCTTGCTCCTGAACTAGAAAATACTGGAAAATACTTTGGGGATACTGCAAGGAAGTAGCCGCTGCAGTGAGGGCTGGGACTTAGCCTGTCCGTTGTTTAATGGAGTGTCTTCAAATCACCCAAACTGTACTAACTGAAGTCCTCTTCTAGCTTTTCACCTCCTTCCACAAGCAGATTGCTGTCAGTGGGATATGGTCATTCTGGGAAGTGACCACCATAATGGTCTAAATAAAATACCATTTTTGCATGTCCCAGGCGAGATGCAAGCAAACTGATTTGCTGGCATGGTGCAGCACAGCAGTAAGCAGATGCTAACAAGGGTCCTAAAAGCAGGCTGGACATCTCAGTGCTGGACCGCAGAAATTGAGTAGTTCTGCTGTTGTCGTTGTCATTATGTGTGTTATCTCTTCCAGCCAGGCATTAGTTCTGCAGATTGCTGTTTTCTGACAGGTTTCATAATATGTACATGCCTTTCCATTTAATTCACGTGGGAATGGCTGCCCTGGTGATGTCACACTTCACAATACCAACCAGAAGAGGACAGAAACACTTAAGAATGAATGTATTTGAATGATTACTGATAATTTTAAGCAATATCTTTTTCATATCCAGGCTAATAACAGGACTCTACAGGAAAAGATCCTCCAGGTGAATAACCTTGTTGAAGCATTTGGGAATGCAGGCACTATCATCAATGATAACTCGAGCAGATTTGGAAAATATTTGGAAATGAAATTCACTTGTGGTGGCACTGTAGTAGGAGCTCAGATTTCAGAGTATCTCCTTGAAAAATCCAGAGTTGTCCACCAGGCAGTGTAAGTATAAAAATTATACTTGACGTAATTTGGGGGTTACAGAGTAGGCCTACAATGCAGGAAGAGATCATGGATCAAAACACAAAGATTAATAAGGTACTAGGATTTTTTCCTATAAATGATATATGAATAGCTTATAAATCTGTAAACTAGCTGAAAACTACTATTGATTTTTTTTCATTGCCTCCTGGCAATTTAAATAAATGTCATCAAAATGCATATGTGATATATAAAGTACATCAGAGTGTGTAAAGAATTAAAAACTTTCTAATAGTTCAGTTGTAAATTTCTTTGTGGAAGTCTGAAGTATTTTGTGAAGTATATCACTTGGATTTCATTCCTCTACTTGTTCTCTAGTATTGTAGCTTTATTTGGTTGGTTGGTTGCAAAGTGCTCTTTTTCCATTTTGGAGCATCTAATAGGATTTGGTTATAAAGGGTTATGGACCAAATGCAGAACAGATCCATCTTTGTCATATGGGTATCTCATAATAGAAAATGACAGAAAAGTTAAATGGCATTTCCAATTAATTTCAATTATTGACATGTATTTTCTATCCTAATACATACCACATCCAGATAAAAAATATTTTGGCAACTCTATTTCTGCCATAATAACAATAAGAAAAACATTTAGTTTGAGACAAGGAATGTTGTCACTGATTTAAATTTTTCCCTTTGCTGATCTCATAATCGTTTTTACTCTTTCTGTAGTTCTGCATGACTTTGTTGCCTGTTGTAGACTTGTGCCCTGAACAACATCTAAGTATCACTTGGAATGTTTCAATAAACAGTTTAAAGTTAGAGGCAATTTTCTGAAGTGGTATTTTTTCCCCAGTTGAACATAAGCACAGAAACTGCTTTTACAGAATAAAATCAGCTTTCTCCTTAAAATATCACTTTTTTTCCATAACTTTTCATGGGTTTGTTCAGTGGCTGTCAGTTTGTATTTATATTTAGCCATGTGCTGAGACAAGAAGTCTGCAAAGCATTTACATGCCTCAGATGTAATTTAGGTAGGTGTTTAGATGTCTGAGTTCACAAGAAAATGCCACCAGTGTTTAGCATGAGAGCCATTGTAGGAGGTTAAATTTTGAGGCATGAAGGTCCAAGGGTGTGTGAAGCTGTTCGTGCTGAGCGTGCTCTCCGCTTCACTGAGCTCTCTGAGTGGTCGGTCCATACGGCCGTACCAGGACAGAGACCTGGCATTCAGGTACCTGCACTGCAAGGGCAGCCTGTTCTGCTCTTCTGGGAGAACGACTCCCAGACTCTCACGGAGAGCTAGGAATGGCTTTCTGCAGAAAACCAGTGGCTAATTACCCAGAAAATGGGACCCAAGTTCCAGACCCACTTCAAGCCAAGAGATTTTGAACCTACAGGTTGCCCTGCCTTTCCAAGAGAACACACAAACCATCAGGACAGAAGGAGGTTTCAGAGAGCATGCAAAGCATGGCTGTACAACCTAATGGTTAAGGCACCGAGGGGGAAGATATAGAGATCTGCTCCTGCTCCTTAAATTGATCCTGTTTTATACTACTGACTGTCCACAGTAAAATGTGCAAACCAAGCTGGCACTGGACTCTGATCTAGGCACCCCCGTGTAGACAGAGAGGAGCGCACTGGGCTCTGATCCTGTTTCACAAAAGCATGTAATGGTGCTCCTGAGACACACACTTCAGCTCTTGCAGAAACTAGGGGTTTGAACACAATTCCTTCTTGCCATTTCATAGTGACTGACTTACCATCTCAGGGTTCAGTGGTGGTTGCAAATTTCCACCTAAACATCCAGTTATTCCTCATAAGGTGCATAGGAACCTTGGATGTGCAAGAAACCTTCTGTCCTGGGTTTGAGCACCGAACTTTTAGGCAAAGTCAAGCCAAGTCATAAGGCCCTATGCTGAATGTCTGGTTATGTGCTTTCTTGGTTCAGGACACAGCAAACATACTGTAGTCAGTGAATCAGGAGCGTATAGTTCTCCCACAATCATAAGATTTTTTAAAGTAACTGGAGGTTAAGCAGCCCATTTAATGCAGGTAGGTGAGCAGCGTGCAAGATCTCACCCAGCATCTACCAGTTGCATCAAAGGCAGAGCAGCATTTAGCAGCATTTAGTAGCACTGAGCAGCTGCCCTGGCAGCTGTGGAACGAACACACAATGGCACAGAAAGGGTGTTCGCTTCACAGGAACTTGTGTAATAAAGCTCCTTTCAGTGTCTTCTGTCAGTTTGCATGAGCCTGCCTGTTATTAAAACAACATTTAATAATAGCATGTGTGTCATCAGTAAATGTAACATAGTTATATTGCTAAACACGTTTGTTGTTTCTGTTGTTTCAGAGGAGAGAAAAATTTCCATATTTTTTATTATATTTATGCTGGACTGGCAGAAAAGAAAAAATTGGCACATTATAAACTGCCAGAATACAGACCTCCCAGGTAATGCAGTGTATTTTTAGATAAATTGATTACTAAGAAATGCGATGTTGTTGAATTCTCAACGTTATTTACATTCTAACTCTGTATCCATCAACTCTTTCAGATATCTGCAAAATGATCATTTCAGAATAGTGCAAGATTTCATGAACAATAGTTTTTATAAGTCTCAATTTGAATTAATTGAGCAGTGCTTCAAAGTCATAGGTTTTACGCTGGAGGTGAGTACTGGTAACCCTTTATTTGGAGTGAACTTTAATGGCTACCTCAATCAGGAAAAACTTATATAAAGCATTCAAATAATCTCCCTTGTTATTTTCTTCCTTTAGCAGTAGTGTGTTTATGTTTTTGGATATTGCATGGTCAACTTACTATTATATTACCATGTTTAAATTTTTAAAGTTTCAAGGCATTGGTACACTAATAAAATGGTATTAGTCAACAAGACTTTGAAATCAGTGAACACAGTACAGCTGAGTAATTGGGGAAAAAAGGCTTTTGCAAATTAAATGCATAGAAAGTGATGTTGTAACTATTTAGTAGCCTATAATTTTAGGCTTGTGAATATGAGCCTCATCTCTGTTTTAAGAGGAAGTCCATGGTGAGAGTTCTAAAAATTCATTGAGTTGATCCGAGTTTTGATGAACTCAATACAATTTCTCAACTCCAGGGATAAAGCTGAATGAAGTTTTTACATCCCTTTGGAGTGAATCTCATCACTAAACAGTAACTGAACCCATTCTTTCTTTATGAACTCATATCATTGCTCTGCTGGCCATTAAACCCCTCTCCTCAGGCTGTCTTTGGTATAATTAAAATAAAAACAGGCCTCTGGATTTATAGTATAGCATGCAAGGGAAGGAAACCCCATTCTGCATGCTAGTTCTTTCTTCTCAAAGGTGGTGCATCACAGCTATAGTTTACCATTGCCTTTATTTATCACGAACAATAGTAGGAGTATGATCTGTATAGTATCTATGAAATATAGTGCTAGTGCTGCAGAATGGATATATGTTTTAATTTCTTTGACAAAACTACACGTTTTAAGGAGCTTTTCACAGAAAATCACTCACTTCAGTTGAATATTTTTGGCTTCCCTCAAATCAAATATTTTAATAGCTAGCAGAACAGGTTTATTCACCTATTTTGTTCCTCCATACTAATTTTTCATTAAGCCGTAGTAGCAGCAGAGTTCACAGTCTCTTTCTTCTCTGTATGCTTGTTCACAATTGCACTTAGTAATATCACAGCTGTACTGTCACACATCCTTTCACACCTGTACTTTCACCTTTCCAGAAGCAGCATGGAAGGATATGCACAGTTCAGCACTGATACCACTTTTGTCACAGCACCAGAGACCTTGATAAGTCCTAATTTATACCATGAAAAGCAGCGAGTCTATTTTTGTTCCCAGTTCTTTTGTTCACTTGGATGGAAACAATGATCCTGATCATCGAAAAGAGACCTGCCTTACAGATTGAAGATCCAGTTAGAACTAGGTCACTGGCCACATTGTGCAGTTCTAGCATGGATCTTTGCTTGATTAACTCAGCAAGCCACCGTGAGCTGAATCTGTAAAGAATTGTTTACCTGTAGAACACCCACAGTTTCAGAAGCAGGTTGAGTGCCATGGGCAATCTGACTGTGGTTACATGTGAGCACCTTCCATCTTAGCCTGTCTTGCATTCTCCATGGGGTGAACTAGCCTGTCTGAGGCTGTGTTTGCAAGAGTAAAGGAACAGAGGAGTGTTCTTCCTCCACTGAGGTTCTGATATAGGATACAAGCATGAGACAATTTATTTTCAGTGAGGAAAAGATACTGTTAAGACATTAGTTCCTTTTGTAAGTTCACTTTTTAGTAATGCAGCCTTAAGCTTTGACATTCATCCCAATGCACAGAGGAGGTTCAGTATAAGCATGTTCCATGTTTTCCTACCAAAAAACCTTGGACAAAATATCTTCTCCACTTCAATTAAACCTGGGACCTAAACAGGCTTTATTTATTTGAGATTTGTTTTTAACTGACTGGCAGGATTTAATAGTAACTACTGTCAGTACTCCCTGTCTTCAAACTACACTGTTTTATTTCAGGCTGCATGGCAAAATGAATAGGAAGGGACTGCCTGAGGTGAACAATAATCATGCTGTATGAGACAGATCAAGCCAAATTTCAAACACACTGGAAAAGGGCACAAAAATGTCAGCAGCTATACATACTGTACAGTATAATGGCAGAAGTTAAGCTATCCATTGCTTTGCATTTCATCTGTGTCCTTAAGCTTAAAATGAAAAGGATTGCTTAAAACGTAGGTAAACTGTGTGCCAATTATCCTGAGCATAATTTTTTAGAGTCACCTTATCTAGTTTGTCTTTCTGTTACTGGAATAATTAATTTATTAACTGCTAGATTAACTTCTGAAAATCTTGAAAACAAGATCTATTCTAGAGCAATTAAGGATTTTATCTGAGTAAATGACGCCTGACATAGTACCAGCAAACTATTGAATATTAGGGAGAAAAAGCTGTGCAATTATGAAAAGTCCATCATTATAAAATACCAATCAAATTTAGAAAACTGCTTCTTATAAAACTGCTATAAAACTTATAAACCTGCTGTTTATAAAATACACTATTAGTGCGTGCCTCAAAATATATAGTATCACAGATTCCTAACTTAAAGCCTAGTCTGCTTTACAGGAACACCTCAGTATTTCTGAGTAGAAAATACCCAGAGATCATCAAGTATACTGATAAACATTTGCAGTTCAGATGAAAATTCATAGTTCAAATCTAAGTCAAACCTGCAATGAAGGCATTATTTCATTAATTGCAAATATGATTTAATTTGTCATAAGTACTTAAAATAATCTGCTGTATATATCACTGCACTGTACTGTACTGCTTTTTTCAAGGCAAAATCCCTCTTCAGAACCTACAAAATCATTTGAAATTTAAGTAGGTTTAAGTAAAGTCCGTACTAAAGTGCTTTGTTGAGTACACACTTCTTAACTGACATTTTGAAGAGTAAAGTGCTTTGCCAAATCAGAGATGTGAGGTCTCGCTCTTCTCCCAGTGAAACTTTTTCTGATGACATTGGTGGGAGCCAGTGCAGACCTATTATTTGGAGTACCTTTGTTTCCATGATCCAAGAGACATAGATGCAGATTTTTTTTGTGTTTTTGTTGCTCTAGGCATTACAATTTTAGACACAGTTGTGCCTGCAGACACAGTGAAGGGTGGATATAAATAGCCTCTGAATTCCTTCTGTGTAAGAGGATTATGTTCACCACTGTTTTGTGCTTCCTGTACTCTATGTCAATCCTGTCCTCTTGACAAGTATGGAAGAGAGATTAGGCTATAGTTTGTCTTGCCCTCTTTGCGTGCCTTACGCTTGAAAGACTGTGCTGGGTACAGAACAGGGAATAGCAGCTGAGAACAGCATTCACAGCAGTAGTGGGCGTGTGGCAGACAGCAAGAAACAACACACACACGTGCCCACTGCACAAACCAAAGTGACAAATCTGTCTGGCTATTAAGTATTGAATCTTTTTTAATATACTTTTCAGGAACTTGGAAGTGTGTACAGTGTCCTGGCTGCCATTTTAAATGTGGGTAACATTGAATTTTCTGCAGTAGTATCTGAACATATGATTGACAAGAGCAACATTTCCAATCCAGTAGCCCTTGAGAATTGTGAGTGGTTTTTCTTGATTTGATTGTTTTCCTTTAGTGTTTTGATAGTAAAATTTCTTTTATTGCAAGAGAGTTATCAAAGAAAACTGTATTCGCATGGAAATTTTGCAAGAATAATTAAATGCTGAAGATAGATTAATTCCCCGACCACCTGAATTCAAATGCAAAAAGGAAAAATTTTCCATGTTATGCACCTTATTTGACTAACCAGTTCACTGGCATTCAGGAAACATGACTAATACTGCAGATGCCTGAAAATAAAATTTTTGGAATTTTTCCAAGGCTATTTGAACATTTGATGGAGAACCTCATTAACATGTTGACTAGTTTTTTTCCCAGTTTCTTTCTCAGATACTCATTACTTGTTCCCCACATGTGCCTGTTGAAGTACGGCTCACTAATTCTTTGGAAGGGATACCTTACATTATAGGCTGCCAGGAGGCAGAGGAGGGAAAGGGGCAAAGGTTCTCCAAGAAAGTTGCTGCTCTTCCTCAGTAATTACGGGTGGGGAGATAATGAAGTCTTCATGCTATGTTCTTACATGTTTTCCTGCCATAGACAGAAAAATATTGTGGAACTGAGAAAGAAGCATCCCTTTTTAGGAGCCAAAGGAGGACAGCAGTGGCTTATATGGAGGAATTATAACTGAGAGGGATATTCACACCTCACAACTTACATATTTGTGACATAGTCACGTAGATTCCCTAGCATTTCTGCATAGACAGTTTGGAGAAGTAGCCTCCTTTTGAAAGCAATTTAGAACCTAAAGGGCTCTGCTTTGAATCACTTACTCATTGACTGCAGTGGAAGCTAGGAAGGTTGGTGACTAAGATACTGGCAGTTGTTTGGCATCAGCACCCTCATTAGTCATGGTTCAAGACTTTGATCTGGCCCTTATTCATAATATGTTGCACTTGCAGCTTTGATTGCAAAAATGCTTATTTTTCCTTCCATCATCTGCCTCTGAGCTATGCCTGTGACCTTCCTTCCTAGGTGCGTCCTTGCTGTGTATTCAGGCAGATGAACTGCAAGAGGCCCTCACCTCTCACTGTGTAGTGACTCGAGGAGAAACAATTATTCGTCCCAACACTGTGGAAAAAGCCACTGATGTCAGAGATGCCATGGCCAAAGCACTGTACGGGCGCCTTTTTAGCTGGATAGTCAATCGCATCAACACTTTACTCAAACCTGATGAACATTTAAGGTAAAGGAAGCTTTTCCAGAATAAAGAGAGATTTTCTTTGGGAATAATATCATCAACACTGTAGCATTTAGTGTTCTCATCTACTTTTTCTCTGCTGCCTTTTTGTTCATGATACCACCATGTTAAAACCAGAAGGTTTTATCCTAATCATAGCATGCAGTGAAAATATGGTAGATATGGATAGCACAGGCATCTGGTGTTTTCCTGTTTGACCTTTACTCATTTAACCCTTTGTAAATTACTTTTGACATTCTACTGTTGATTACATAGGTCAAATTCTGCTCTTAATTGCACTGATGCTGTTGCTTCTGTCACTGTCGTTATGAGCGTGGTTTCATACGTGCCTGAGAGTAGTTTCCAAACACATTTACAGAGGTTAATATCCCGTGTGCCCTTACAAGGTGACATTTTAAACACAGAGACAAGAAGGGTGTTGGGAGCGAGGATACACATTCTAGAAATCAAAGAAGAAATGATACATAGAATTGTAGAATGGTTTGGGTTGGAAGGGCCTTTAAAGATCATCTGGTTCCAACCCCTCTGCCATGGACAAGGACACCTCCCACTCGACCAGGTTTCTCAAAGCCCCATCCAACCTTCAACACTTCCAGGGAGGGGGCAGCCACAGCTTCTCTGGGCATGCTGCTCCAGTGTCTCACCACCCTCATAGTAAAGGATTTCTTCCTAATATCTATTCTAAATCTACCCTCTTTCAGCTTGAAGCCATTACGCCTTGTCCTATCAGTACATGCCCTCGTAAGAAGTCCCTCTCCAGCTTTCTTGTAGGCCCTTTCAGGTACTGAAAGGCTGCTATAGGGTCTCCCTGAAGTCTAATCTTCTCCAGGCTGAACAGCCCCAACTGTCTCAGCCTTTCCTCGTAGGAGAGGTCTTCCAGCCCTCTGTTTGCGGTCATCCTCTGGACCCACTCCAACAGGTCCATGTCTTTCCTGTGCTGAGGGCTCCAGAGCTGGATGCAGGACTCCAGGTGGGGTCTCACCAGAGCGGAGCGGAGGGGCAGAATCAGCTGCCACGCTGCTTTTGATGCAGCCCAGGGTATGGTTGACCTTCTGGGCAGCAAGCGCACGTTCCTGGGTCATGTTGAGCTTCTCGTCAACCAACACCCCCAAGTCCTTCTTCTCAGGGCTGCTCTCAATCCATCCTCTGCCCAGCCTGTATTTGTGCTTGGGGTTGCCCCAACCCATGTGCAGGACCTTGTGCTTGGCCTGGTGGAACTTTATGAGGTTCACATGGGCCCACCTCTCAAGCCTGTCCAGGTCCCTTTGGATGGCATCCCTTTCCTCCAGCGTGTCGACCATACCACTCATCTTGGTGTCATCAGCAAACTTGCTGAGGCTTGCATTGTAAATCCTGTAGGTCAGGGCCCTCCGTGACTGATAACAGCAGTAAAAAGGGGCAAACTTATAACAACCTGAAGAGGAGTATCAATGATAAATAGCTTTGGTTTGCAAATCTGGATTTTCTGGATTTTTTTTTTGTTTAAACATCAGAGGAAAGCCAAGGCTGCAATCCTAAAATTTTTCTAAACTTTCAAACATTTGGTTACAGCAGAGAAGCAATCAACATAACTTTAATCAGTAAGTGATAGGATAAAATTCATGATAGATGGAGCAGCACTGCTAGGCTGCATGCCTCTCTCATGTGCCTGTTACAGAGCCCTTTTCAAATTGAATATTTATTATGCTGGTGAGGAGGGAGAAAGTTTGTCCTGAAATGTTCACTATGCATAAAAAACCTCCCAGAAGTCTGCTTTGGTTATGTGATAGTAAAAGAATGTATATTTGCTATTTTTATGTAATTAGCTCGGAGAAGGCAGGGGCAGACAAATTTCAGCAGTCTATTCACCAGAAGTGTAATTTCCAGACAAATAAAATAGTCACCAAATTCAGGTCGAAATCTACAAATACCTTTGATCCCTCCACAATGAAATGTTCAATTTTGGAGATGGATTTCACAAAGAGGTTCAAGTGCTATTCATGAGTATCTTGCAGCTGATTCTTCATATCTGATTTCCTAAACGTTTTGTAAAAAAAAAAACAAAAATTGATTGCACAGAGCCTCTCAAAGGGGTGTTCTAGATAGAGTGGATAGAATGTGATTTATTTTTTTAATTTAGCTAGGAAAAGACACTAATCTCAACTTCAGTTTGATGTGAAATTATATCCTCTTAGTTTTTTGTTTCAGCAAATAAATACAAATATTAGAACTTTTTTCCAGCAGCAGAAATGACCATGTATCTCTCAGAATGCCTTAGCTAAAGTTTCAAAGTGAAGTTTTTACTAGTAGTACTTCTATGGAACTGAATTGGTAATTTAAATTCATACCACGCTGCAGTACTTAAAGTAGTTATTTAGATGCATAAAAGTTCTAGGTATTCATTCTTTTGACTTTCATGTTAAACTAAGCAGTTTTAATTGTTGTGACTAAATAATATGAAGAAAAAATATTTAATGACAACTATCTTTAATTTCAAGATGATGGTGAGTAAAGCCTGTTTCCTTACAAGACAAACAAAAAGAACTGCATGTTGTTTCTGTACCGCAGCCAGGTTTTTACAACAGAATAATAACTAGCAAATATTAGTTTAAAAATACAATTGTAAATCCTCTATACGCTTAGCAATTGACTCGGTCATTGTGTGTTTCAGTGTATATGGTCTGCAAATAGTCATCTTTGAATTGATGTGCATTTATTGTATTTCAAACAAAAATTGATTGTTATTTTAAGAAATATCTGGTTTACCAAAAATTATCCTGTTTAACTGGCATACAGATTTGGCCCATTATTTCCTTTTGTGAAATAATAATGAAGCTAGTTAGTGTCAAATAAAGATACAATAGAAAGTTTATTTAATCTTTGCAGTGGAAATGATGATGGTTTGAACATTGGAATTCTTGATATCTTTGGCTTTGAGAATTTCAAAAAAAATTCTTTTGAGCAACTCTGTATCAACATTGCCAATGAACAAATTCAGTTCTACTTCAATCAACATGTCTTTGCCTGGGAACAGGTATGTGTTGAATGTTTTGATAAAGCTTTAATATCACTGAACATATACAAGCTTGTCTCAAGAAATTACATTGTTCCTTCTCCAGAATAGGTTGTAAATTGCAGATTATAACAAACATTTTCTGAGTATGTATTCTGTGAAGTAGTTCGTGCTATTTGCAAGTAAAATGCCTGCATAAAATGCATTAAACTTGAAATTTACAGTATCTAAGCAACACAAAACAGTGATAATTGGTTTGATGCAAATGCAATATTGTTTTCTTGAGGAATAACATGAGTGATGTAATTTATGATTCTACAGTAAAAACATAAATAAGTGGCAACATAATTTTTGAAATGCAGTGTTCATAATACCTTACTAATAAGCTTAATGAACACTGAAATTCCATTATTAAAAACTGAAAATCTTGCAATTATTTTGTTCTTATTCGGGAACTAGATCATCTAAGCTAAATAATGATGGATTTAATCTAAATAATTTGATGTAAAACAGAGAAGGAATAGAGTTGTAATTCTAAAAGTTTATGAAATTGAAGAGGAGAGTGAAAAACCTCAGAAAATATCATCTCAACTTTGTAAATAATTCCATGAGAATTAAATTCACCATCTTTAAATCATTATTCAGTATTGTTATTTTAGGAAATAAGAAGTCCAGCAAAAAAATAATCTTGCTGAAAATAGAAGTATTACAGAATTCTGTATGAACAGAACAGTCAACATTCAAATTTTAGGTGAAATAATACTTATTCTGTTTTATTTATATTGTTGGGTTTTATGGTACATAGATGAAAATTCTCCTGAATACTAACTTTAGGACTATTTTGTCAGTGTTAATCACATCTTGTTTTAAGGATGAGACAGATACAAGTTTACATGTGGCTACGTATGCAAGTGTGTGCATGCATGTATCAGTCTGGAGGTGTGTTTATCTATGTGTAAAATGGATTTTTTTTTTTATATGGGTCAATGTTTCATCCTGTTTCCAGTGATTTCAGGATATGCTGTCTTGCAGTCTTAGACCTTGTAGATCTTTTATAGATTTATGTGGGAGATTCCCAGTCACAAGTATTTCCTTGTCTTCAACACCATGAAAAAGTCAGAGAGAGATTAGCCTGGACTACTGTAATTACTTAGGCATTTTCTTTCCAAAGTGCATAAATTCAAGCAAAAATAGCTCTTGGCTGCTGCTGTTTCTAACAGCTTGAAGATGGAAACACCACTGACTGCAACGCTGTTATTATTTATTCCTGTCAAATCCAGGCACTGACCAGGTCCCAAGGACTTGTGTATGTCCACTTTGCTCAAATGTTACCTAACTTGATCCTCCCCCACTGGTAAGACTTCCTTGCTTCAGGCTTTCTGTCTGGTCTCAGAGACCTGGGATTATTAGTCAAGACCAAGGCAAAGAAGGAAATGAGTATCTCAACCCTTTTCTATGTGATCCACACCTGTTCAGCAGCAAGCCCACCTTTTCCCTAGTTGTCTTTTTGCTGCTGATGGACCTTGCCTTGGCTTTCCTATCCCTATCCCTGTACACCCGAATATTGTCTTAATATTCCTGCTCTTTTTTCATAAGATTTGGGTCCTGTTCAGTGTAATCTGCCTTTAGTTGTTTCTAGATATCCGGACATAAAACATTTTGGCCAGACCTGCATTGATGCTGAGGTTTGTAATGTCACCATCTAGTAGGACCAGTTTGCTCTCCCGTACACACCATGCTGCTGTGAGGTCAGGGTGGTTATTTTGCTACTGAGAAGATGAGGAGAAAAATGAACTTCTGATTTTGACAACATGCAGTTTACCTATTTCTCCTTGTAGCAAATTCGTATAACAATTACAGACCTTATGGAAAGGGAAGATAATCTTTATTTACAGAATGTCTTAAGTATGTCGATTATACCCACTCACACACATTCTCTGGTAGATTGCATTGACTCACACCCACACAGAAAGCACCAGGATGTGTGCGTTCAAGTGGTCTGGCCAGGATCATTTGTGAGCAACACAGAAAATAAGGGACACCAGCTAGCAAGTCTTCAGCATGTCCGTTAGATTCTTCTTGCTGAAATAGATTTTGGACAGATCTCTTACATCCTTTAGCAACTAGCAGTTGTTACAGGGTGGTTCTTTGCCTCAGAACCTTACTTATTTCAGCCTCTAACCTTTAGGCAAGGTCAGTATCTGGTTTTGCTCGTTTGGAATATAAACATCATTATGCCTACGGTCTGTTTCCTTGGTGGACTCGGAGGAAAAGGAAAGTCATATGTGATGTGCTGTAACCTTCCAGTATTCTCCTATTGTCAGATTTAGAGGGTATTCCACTTGCTAGCTGTCTGTGCTGTGCTTTTAAGCGAGTGAAGGCCTTGTGGTCTTGATGTAAACAACACTTTCCTCAATTTTATTGCTGTGAACTAATGTTCTTCATTCAAATCACAAGCCATTCCTCTAAGACTCTTTCTTCTGGTGCTTATACGCACATTTCCATTCACATTTCATTTATACCAGTCCTAATATTCCTATTACAAGTGTTCACATCCTGCCTGTAATACCGACCAAATAAGATGTCTAATTTACATGACACCACTACACCAGATTATATCAAACTTCATTATATTATCTTGTAGCAGTCTCCAAAGATATTACTACAGTAGTCTAGAATGAGCTATACGGATTAAGTTCGTGCAAGTGTGTGTGTAAATCCCCCCCCATTCAGAGCCAGTAAATGACAGATGTATTATTCTGCATTACAACCCAATGGCACAGGATGATTTGCAGCATGATTCATAGTCATTGTAAGAGATCACTTTTCACTTATCTATAATGTGGTTGTTCCAGCTTTACATCTCAAGAACAGTCTTTGAGAAAGCAAGTAGCTTCAGAATCTTTTCTGTTCGCTGCAAGGACTCTCCTGTGTTAGCACCAGTAATGTATTTTAACTGTAAATATGGGCCCTCCCTGGAGACAAACAAGAGAAAGTTATTTGCAGGAAAATATAAAATGTAAATCCTAAATTTTCTGTAATGGGAAAAAAAAATATGTTCAAGATCATGACTGAAATTAAAAGGTCAGCAGATCATTGTTCTTGTTAATGGTACAAAATATCACTTACGTAAAAGCCAAGCAATAGGATGACCCCTGCCCTTCGCTGGTGCATCTGCCTGACTTCACACACATGTAAAGGTTTGTGTCTTTAGTACTAAGAGGCAGGAGTTATGTTTAGAAGGCTGATGCCAACAGTCACTGAGACCTTCGTGTTGACTTTTCATTAGCCCAAGCTGATTGTCATGGTGATGGAGCTATCCTGTTGCTGTGAACCCCGACTGGTCTCTCTCCACAGCCCTGTGCAATGCCAGGCAGACATGTTGGATTGCTCTGTGCCATTTCAACAAGTTCTAACACAACTCTGCATTGCACTCCATAGATCTAAGCAAAGAAGACTGAGGAATTTAATTGCTTTTGTACTTCCCCCAAGAGAAGTAAAACTCACAGGGTACATTATTTCATCATTTCTTTCCCTGTTTTGACCAGTTTAATTCCATGCCACGTGCAAGTAGATTAAATTTGACATATCTGGTGGGAAGTCAAACCCTAAATCCGTTGATTATTGTCTAGTTCTCAGTTAACCCTATCAATCTAATAAGTAGTGATTATACAAATAGGGAAAGTGAATCAGTTTATGACAGCTTGAGGAATAAAGCGAAATAGTAAATGAACTCATAAGGCTAAATTGTATTTTCAGCATTGCAGGTAACATGTTTTTAGTGTTGTCAGTGGTTTCTTTTCTGTTCTGAATCTGAAAAGTGTTCAATTTTGCTTGCTTTGGAAGTGTGGCCTGCAAAAAGATGGCCTCAGAAGTGATATGAATAGTAGCAGGAGTAGTGGTACTGTCATCCCCCAAGGCTCAGGGTGTTTGTTAGAGCAGAGTGTCTGAGTGCCAATGTGAGAAACTGAAGTCAAAATTAAGGGAATTTATTCTTTGTTGTTCACTTTATGTTTGCATTTAAGAATAAAGGCTTTTAAGCCTGAATGCCGTCTTCTTTCCCTAATTTAACACAAAAGCTGAAGTGGGGAGTATAGTTTAAGCTAAAGCTAGCTTAGATTCCTAATAGTCAGTGGAGACAAACAGATGTATCGCTGTGTCCACTGACTGGGTGGCAATGTGGGCTCTTAACTTAGTCACTTCTTTTATGTGTCTGTAGTTAAGTGGAATGAATGCTGGCACAAGCTTTTGTTAGGTTAATATTAAGCAAAGCACAACTTCTGCACCTTCAGTCCTGCCCTTCAAGGTGTTTCTTTTACGTGTAAGTTATTGATGTAAGTTAATTCTCTGTCAGCTCCATGATCTGCAGGTAACATTGGACAGCAAGACAAACTTCCCATTTACTGTCAGTTGGAAGGATGGCACTTTTTGTATTAAATATATGCAATGTTTATTTTACATTCCTATGACAATTTAATCTTCTACTTTAAACTGGAAGAGGTTCGCTCTGAATAAGTCTCCGGTGTTCCCATTTAATCCAAAGCATCATCATACCATGTTCTCAGCAAAGTGCCATTACTATTTTTTTTATTAAACATGAAGACCATTTCCTAATGCATTTAGTGATTCTTCTGTTATTAAGTGAAACCAGGTTGCACAAGCTAATATTACCTAGTTTTGATAACAGAAAAGATAGCATGCGATACTGAGATGAGATAGGAGCCCAAGTATTTGTGTAACTCAGTCATTCCTTTTGACATCCTGTCCATAGGAATACTTTCTAGTGGATTATGCTTTAGAATTTCAATGAGCAGCTGCTATTTTAAGGAGCTTTCTTGTCATAAAACATCATGGGGGATTACAGAATCCTGTAGTTGATTCAGCTTATTAATTCAACTAAGATCTATTTCATTACTGTTTTATCATGTGCATCATTAAGGCTTTTATCCTTGCTGTTTGTATCCTAGTAGTATGGTTGAAGACCAGCATTGCATAAGAAAATGTAATATGGTATCTTATTTCTGAGCCATCTGTCAGACTGGTGCCTGGAACACTTGTTTATCAGCCGTCCTCCAGGGGCCTCTGGGAAGTGAAGGAGTGAAACCCTTCCATATTGTGCTGGGCAGACGGCAGCATTGCTGAAACCGTCAGCACTGACACTCATTCAGTTGTCGAGGAGCAGACACAAAAGAGCGAATGGTCACACACGCTGCAGGCTTGGAGGTCAGGCCCCGCGCACTGGCCAGGCAAGGAGGGGAGCAGACGTTGCTGTTACGGTGTAGTAGTACAGCTATTACAGACCTCCTTTCAGTTTCAAGGAGAACTCTTTCGTTACCTCTCTAAACCAGCCTCTCTCACAAGCAGTTGAAGTTGGAAAAAGCTAATCATTAGGTAGGTTGTCTCTGGGAGCTTGTTTGAGGATGTCGGAGTGTCACAGAAACGCTCTTCTCTGACAGATTCATCCTGAGCAATCTCTTCCTTTTTCTCCTTTGCTAAGTGTACTCTTTATAATCCTAAGTAGTAACAGCTGGTTTAATGAACGTAACATCTGTGTATCGGTACAGCTGTACCCCTTTGTTAAGCTGCCCTTACTCTGGTGTTATCTTTGGGAGATAACACGGACTCATTCCCTTCCTGCCACTAGCTTCTACAGGTATCTAATTAACTTCTTGCCTATGTCAGTGATACATTTATTACTCTCCTGTCTTGTCTTGCTACTCAGGTCATTGATTAAAATAAAATGCAAAACTCCAGCTGTCCTCTGCTCCAGGGAAAATGTGAAGGAAGTTCATCTTATGGGCCTGACATGAGAAGCCCTCACTGGGCTGTAGCAGAGATTCTTACTGCTTACACCCTGGTACGGGCATACAAACTGAGCCATAGCCTGTCCCTAGAGCAGAGAGTGTCCTGGGAAATTGGATCGATCTGGACAGTGGAAGGGTTTAGGTATATATTCTGTGTTCTCTTTCAAATGAATCAGCAGATTTATTTATTTGGGCCTGTATTTCCAGGACAGCATTATTGATTTTATATATTTTTCAGTTTCTCTCTGGCTTGGAGATGAAGAGATATGAAGTCTAATAATGTGTGCTTTTCTGTTGCATATGGCAGTTAACTCCTTTTCTAAACACTCAGTGTATTGCCTGGTTCACTCACCGCTGACTATCATTCAGACTCAAATGAAATGACACGTAAGGAGAGGTCTTTCAGGGTTAGAGGTCTCTGAACTCATTAATATTAGCCATCATTCATGGTTATGGCACTCTTCCCACAATGAATTCGGGATAGCATAACTGTCAAGTTAACACCATGAATTAATACACTTTTATGAAGTCCTGTCCTTTGGAAGAAGGATAATTTTTAAAGTAGATCAAAAGGCTTAATTATCTATTTCATAGTGTAGGGAGCGGTCTGCACAGGACTGAACTGTGCAGTGGATAACTGCCATTGCATTACAGAATACAGGTGAAAAAAATGGAGGGAGACAGTCCCTAGAGCATCCTTCTCTTGGTAAATCTGCGGCTGTCCTGTGCCTGGCTGAAGGATTAAAGAAAGTCATTCTTGTATTCTTCAGCTATAATTCCAACATAAAACCATCGCAACACACTGTGGACACAGCATTTGTTACCAGGTTTTCTCAGACTGGTAGGAATCCAAAGATAATTGCAGTCTTCAGGAGAAAAAAAACCCCCAAAACAACACACCAGTTTTTTCTATCATTTTTTAATCTTGCTGAATACCTTTCCCTAGTTCCTTAAAAGGAGTGAAAATGTTGTAGAGGCCAACCTGAGACAATTTATTTCATTTTTAGAAAGTACGTACACTATTCTTTAGGCAGTGTGTGCACCATTCTTCTCCACTGTGGTGGACTGACCCTGACTGGACACAACGTGCCTACCAAAGCCGCTCTGTTGCTCCCCCTCCCTCAGCTGGACAGGGGAGAAGAAACATGAAAGGCTCATGGGTCAAGATAAGGACAGGGAGAGATCGCTCGCCAGTTACTGTCACTGACAAAACAGACTGAACTTGGGGAAATTAGTTTAATTTATTATCAAGCAAATCGGAGTAGGATAATGAGAAATAAAACCAGATCTTAACACACCTTCCCCCCACCCCTCCCTTCTTCCTAGGCTGAACTTCACCCCTGATTCTCTGCCTCCTCTCCTGCAGCAGCGCAGGGGGACAGAGAATGGGGGTTACGGTCAGTTCATCACACGTTATCTCTGCTGCTCCTTCCTCCTCAGGGGCGGAGGACTCCTCACTCCCTGTCCCTGCTCCAGCGTGGGGTCCCTCCCACAGGAGACAGTTCTCCACAAACTTCTCCAATATGAGTCCTTCCCACAGGCTGCAGCTCTTCACAAAATGCCCCAGTGTGGGTCCTGCCCACCAGGTTCAGGAACAGGCTGCTCCAGCATGGGTCCCCACGGGGTCACAAGTCCTGCCAGCAAATCTGCTCCAGCGTGAGCTCCTCTCTCCACAGGTCCGCAGGTCCTGGCAGGAGCCTGCTGCAGCGCGGGCTCCCCACAGGGTCACAGCCTCCTTCAGGCATCCACCTGCTCTGGCGTGGGGTCCCTTCCACGGGCTGCAGATGGATATCTGCTCCACCATGGACCTCCATGGACTGCATGGGGACAACCTGCCTCACCATGGTCTTCATCATGAGCTGCAAGGGAAGACTCTCTGCTCCGGCATCTTGAGAGCACCTCCTCCCCCTCCTTCTTCACTGACCTTGGTGTCTGCAGAGTTGTTTCTCTCATGTATTCTCACTCCGCTCTTGGGCTGCAGTTGCCATTGCGAGGGGGGGGGGGGCAGGTCCCTTCTTAAGTATGTTATCACAGAGGCTCTACCACCATTGCTGATGGCCTTGGCCTTGTCCAGCGGTGGGTCCCTCTTGGAGCCGGCTGGCATTGGCTCTGTTAGACACAGGGGAAGCTTTCAGCAGCTTCTCACAGAAGCCACACCTGTAGCTCCCCCCACCAGAACCTTGCCACGCAGACCCAATACATCCACATAAGAACTTTTCCAGGTGTTTGAGGAGGGGAATCAAACAAGTGAGGCCTCTGTAATCTGTAGCCGCTTTTGTAAATCTTGGCCACTGTACATCACATAGATCTGAGCAACGAATTGGGAATGTAAATGTAGCTCTAAATGATTAAGAAATACATTTTACATTGCAGACCAGGGAAATAAATAGACACTGATGTCTCCATCTGCAAACAGTATACTTTATCTTCTTCAACTCTCTTTCTTTAATTCTTGCATATTCCTGGAAAGCATCTTATTTTACCAAATATGCCATAGGCAAATTAAAATCTATAGCCTGACAGTGTGATACATCCCAACTGACATCTGTTTTCGCAAAACCTTGATATCTTTAGCCCCAGGGCATACTTTTTCAATGTAGTTTTAATTTGCTACAATTGACAATTCGTGAATTGTTTTCTGAAGTGGTTCTGTATACGTAGACAAAACATGGCTTCTGTTGCTTGTTACAGAATGAATACCTGTATGAAGGTGTTGATGCAAGAGTTATAGAATATGAGGACAACAGGCCCCTCTTAGATATGTTCCTGCAGAAACCAATGGGTTTGTTGTCCCTGCTGGATGAGGAAAGTCGATTCCCACAAGCAACAGATCAGACACTTGTAGGTAAGTATATGGTTTATTTCACATCTTTGCAGAACATCTCTCTGTTAGATTTCTGTTTTATGTGTCCAGTTTAGGCTATATGCTAGTTAAGTTTTTAGCAAGTCCATGTTCCAGTGTCACGGTATGTTTGAGGGAGGCATGCATGTGGGGATGGATGTGTCTTTGAAGTTAATAGAGAAACACTAAGAGTACAATCTAATTTAAGCTGCTGATCCAGGTTTTGAGTTCTCCTGCCTTCAGGAACTTTTAGCTGCAGGGCTTGAAAGATAAAGATCAAAATGAGTTAAAACTCTAGGTTCGTATGCCAAGAACACATTTTCAAAGTTGAGTCATGTTCAGCTCTGAGGTTTCTGATGAACCATATCTGAACAAGAATTTTGGTAATGTTTAAGGATAATGGCTGGAAACCTGCCCTAGTGCCTTTCAGCAAATTATGCTTTCTGTTTTTTTCTGTGCAGAAACTAAAATTAAAGCACCTAAATATGTTGTAATTCAGATCCTGAACATTTCAGTGCTGCTGAGTAGTTGCAGTTACAGTTAATTTAGTTATTTCAGTGAGGCTTCTGTGCAGATAAATCCTTGTTTTACTGATTTTTGAATGTGCAAAATGTCAGATGAGAGTTTTAACCAACACCCAATCACAAAAACTAATAACATCCAGTAACGATGCCCATGCTAAAGCAATTATATGAGCTTGTTGTCTTTCTATCCTCATACTTTATAGTCTACAGTACAGAGGCCCTCAATCAATTGGTAAATGTTTCCTCGCAATTCCCCAAGGAATCCTTAGGAAAGATTACTACATTGTTTCATATATGAAAATCAAAAGCTTAGAAAGGCAAGCGATTTCCTGAGGTCACAGAGTGAAAAATTGGTGCAAAGTAAGTAACTGATCCAAGAGCTCCCATATTCTCTATCTAGTGCCTTTTGTTACAGACTGCTATGGTATCTTTGTCCCTGAAAACATCAGAGTTTGTTTTGTGCCTCTGTGTTGTCTGAGAAGTCAGGCAATATCCTTAGAGGGATCCAGCTTCAGAAGACAATTATTGTACAGTAACTCCAGTAAGAGTTATGTGTTTCGTTTCAGAAAAATTTGAAGATAATTTGAAGTCAAAGTATTTTTGGAGACCTAAAAGAGTAGATCTAACCTTTGGGATTTATCACTATGCAGGAAAGGTAAGAGACCTAATTATATTAGTTGACTATTGTGGAATGTATTAATTGAGTGTCGTGGAATAGTAGGGCTGGAAGGAAATGGAAGAGGTAAGCTGGGTTCGTTCTCAGCCTTCATCTATTCAGGCCTGACATGGAAATGTTGGCAGTGCCTTACACATCAAAAGCTATTTGAAACGTTATTTTCCCTCACAAAAAAAAGCAATAGCAGGAATATATTTTTCTTAAATGTCACCAAGTAAAGGAAGTGACTATATTATACCAGAACCAGAAAATAACCATTACGTAACGCAACTCAGTGCTCTTCCCCGTAGTTCCTCAAAGTCCTGTGCCATGCTTATTCCCACTGCTTCAAATCAGGATCCAGCTCCATTCTTTCTCCTACCTCCTACACTCCATCAGCCTAATGTCTTAGTTCTATACTTTGTCATCAGCCAGATAGGTAGTGCAAGCCCTGCTTTCTGCTTCATTTGATGAGCGCTATCTTGCCCTCCTGTACAAGGTGACTTGCTGCACAGGCCTTTCAAACTCAGGAGCAGTTGTTTGTGCACTGGCGAGATGCCACTGGTCACCTGGACCTTGCCTTGTGAAAGCAGGAGTTCCCACCTCCTTTTGAGCTCTTTTAAAGGGATATGGAGTGGGCATTACTGTCTCACATGAGAAACTATGTTGGGTCTTTGCAGTGCTGGAGCAACTGGCCTGGAAAGAGGCAACGTGCTGCCCATCAGCTGGTGGGAAATAACTTGCCCCTTATGTAAGACAGCCAGCTATGAAAGGCCTGCAGTAACTTGTCTGAACTTCATCTCCAGCTGAATTGCACTTCACCAGCATAGCATATCTCACTGCTGAGAAGCAGAGAGCCAGCTCTGCCTGTACCATTCCTGATACCAGCTACTGAAGTTGGGGATTCCACCAATGCCCCATCAGCCCTTTCCAGTGTTCAACAAGCTTTTTCATTAGGAAGTTTCTCCTACTGTCTAACTTTTATCTCCACTGCTGTGATTTAAGTTCATTACTCCTAGTCCTGTTTACTGTGGAACTAGAGAACAATTTATGTCCTTTTCCTTTGCAAGCTTTTTTTTGTAATTTAAGACTATTGCTGGGTTGTTTTTGTGAGGGTTTTTTCTAAATTAAATGTGCCAGTATCTTCTACCGTTCTTCACATGCCAGATTTTCTTCTGGGTCCTTTACAGCATCATTGAGATAGAGCCCTGGAGGTACATTTTGAATTAGGTACACCATTCTTGGAATTTTTAGAGAGATTTCAATTGCCAGTATGCAGTTTGTGATTTTGCAAACTTCCTCTACAATTAATACAGAGATCTCTAGGAAGACTTGTAAGTCCTGGATCCAGTACAGCACAATATGAATGGGACAGAAAGACTGTACAATCATATGGGTAATCCAGTGTGATATGGCTGAAATCAAATGCATTGTTAATTGTGCATTTACACATGTACTGGTGTAAAGGAGGACTACAATACTCTTGTCCTAGTGATAAATCCACACTAGCTAAAACTAATATTAACATATCTGCATTAGGGAAAATAAATGTCTGAAACTGCTTCAGAATAATGGCTTTGCTTTTAGTGATCTGCATCATAATGGTTCTCAGTATTGAAAAGTTAGAACTTTCAGTGATCAGAAGCAAGAATGAGCCTGATGGCTGAAAAATTATTTGTATATCTTGGTATATTAAAAGCCACATGCCAGAGTGCTTACATTTACAATTACTTTTCAAAAGCCCAGAAGATGCATAAATGCACTTTTTAAACAGGTTCTGTATAATGCAAGTGGATTCCTAGCCAAAAACAGAGATACTCTGCCAGCTGATATTGTCCTGCTACTGCGATCATCTGAAAACAATCTGACACGACAGTTGGTAACCCATCCTCTTACAAAAACAGGTATTGCTATTGTGGTAATCTTATTCTTCTCTAGCCTTCATGATGACCACTGCTAGGTTTCATATGACCATTTGTTGATGACATTATACACTTTGTGGCTTAACTTTCCAACCCTAGAATCTATACAGAATGGAGCCCCAGCCATCTCAGGCTGCAGGGGAGGGATTGGTCTGGTCAAGTGCCAAGGAAATGGTAGAGGCTTCTTTCAGGGTCCTCTCCTCAGGGTAGGGGAGCAAGACAGGGAGTGGAGTGCATCCGTTGAGTTGAGGACTGAAGCAAAAGGATCAGGTAAGTCACTGGCCTTTTTTGGACAGGGCATATACAAATTACCTGTTTTGTCTTCGTGCAGTTTTTCTCTAAAGTAGTAGAGAACCAAGGTTGGGGCTCCTAACATCTGCTGCAAAGAGTGAGGAGACACTCCTCTTTTTCCCCAGTCCTTTAGTCCTTTACAATAGGTTACTGATGGGGTCCTAGTAGTGAGCCCTTCCTCAGGGAGCTCCTTGGAGTGGAGGAATGTGACTGACACTACAGAAATTACACCTAAGTTGCCCCTGAGTTGAACCAGGTCCTTGCACAGTGTCCCACCTGCCATTTTAGAATGATGGGTAAGTCTTCTTACAACCAATTTGCTATTGCTTTGTATTAATCCCTGTGTGATGGCATCGAAGCCATACAGTAAATCCCTTACAGCATTACTTTCTTGTACGTGGGAGATGTACTTGTAGTAGAACAGAAAAGCTAAGTTGGAAGAGCCTAATGGAAATTTTTCTAAAATGTTATCGTAGCTTACAGAAACTGAGGTTTTGGCAAGGCTTCTGCTCTTCACAAAGGGAGCTTTGCTGGTGGAATGCGAAATTTGGTCTTGAAGGTCTGTTTTAAGTCGATGTTTCTGGGAAAACACTGAGCTCAGTGTCCTTGCCTGAACTTCTTGATTTGTTGATATCTGCTAAGATACTAAACTATGATTTCTGTAGAGCCAAAGTCAGGACCCAGATGGTCCCAAGAACCGATCCCAAGTCTTGCAAGATAACTCTGAAGGTTGTTTTAGTCTTCTTGTTAAATATTATGAAACACTGTGCATAGCCTTTCGAAACTGACCCAAACCATCTATCTGCAGCCAAGTAAAAGTTAGGTATCTAAGTTACTCATCTAGAATCAGTGGAAATGCAGAGGTTTACCCAGAGTCCAACCCATCCTGCCTGTCTATCTCAGGTGTTTTTCTTAGGATGGGATAAATCTCTGAAGGTGCCTCTCCACTGAATACAGCAAGGATCCTGTAGACACCTCACTTTCAGATAGCTAAAGTTAGGTGTAATCCTCTCTTTGCTTCCCACCCTGTGACATTCAGCTAAGCCCAAGGGAGGTTTAGCACTTGATGTCATCACATAATATGTGACACATTAGCTGGGTGTGCTGTGTATTTGCAGCTGTTTATCCAACTCTTATCCACCTCTTACTGGTAGTAGCTGAGCACAGAGAGATTACAGGCTCTCGCAGTGGAGAGTGAGATTCCAGAGGTGTCATGTTATTAGCAGAAACAATGGCAGCATGCAGCAATGGTTGGGATTTATCAACATAAAGTGACACGTTGGAAAGCTCAGCAGAATTTTTATTACTCCTTTAGAAGACCAGTGTCTGTGTAAACCACTCCAATGCACCTAGTCCTTGAAGTTGTCATAATAAAGGTATTACTTGATTAAGAATTCCAGACTTAGAGTCTTAAGACTATGTCTATGCTAGTAAACCAAGCAGGGCCAGTGAACAGTAGCTGAAACACTCCCACAGGGTTGCCCGTTCTAATTGTTAGCATGCCTCCCTGGGACAGTTTTGGACCATGTTAGCTAACAGTCTTCCAGGCACACTTCGAGAGAAAGCACAGGCCAGTGATAGTTTCCAACAAGCTCTGTGGAAAGATGCAACCTGATTTTTACCAGGAGGTTAAAAGAGTAGTGAACTGTAGAGTTTAGCTGTATAGACTGGAGTCATGCCATGTCACTTACCCTCAGGGCCAGAGAAGGGTGCTAGCACTTCTTTTTTTTAACAAATATATATGTAGCCTTAGAATTAGAATAGTTCAATAACATCCTCAGAGTAAAACCACATGGATGCTCTAAGACGTATCTTTCTTACCTTCTGCAGCAGTCTGTTTGTTGATTTTTTTGCTGTAGTAGGTGACCGTAAGTGCTGAAGGAGGAAAATTCAGCCCATGTTCCATCTTCGTGCAACTTCTTCAGAGCTTGTTCCATCCCAAGGGTGAAAGGGGAAATGAGGACATACTCCAAAAAAGTCAACGACCTTTATAATCATATGGTTATGCTGGGGGCACGAATGAGGTGGTTCAGCACAGTTTTTAGTTTAGATGAGATGTAAGCATTTTGGTAGGTTGCTTTCTTTCATCTTCCCACAGGTAACCTGGCACACACTAAAAGCAAAACTACAATCAGTTACCAGATGTGGACCCCCCAGAAATCAATCAGTCATACAAAGGTAAGAAAAATGATATTGTGATTCTGCATTGAACCCTAATTTAAACTAGAAAGGCAATGCTGTTATTGGTACTAAAAGTAAGCAAGTAACCCCTTCCTTGGTTTTTCTCCCTCTCCTATTTTCTTTTCTGTTTAGCTGGATATCTTTGTCTTGTGCAATTCATATTCCTTCCGTGAGGTAAAAACCTAACATTTCCCTTATTTCTGGCTATTGTTTTATAACAACTTCAGGGAGGAATAAAAAATATTAGTAACTAGCTGTCCTGTAGCAAAAAGAGAAATTAAAATATTGGTGTGGAGTATAGTTAAGTTCCTTAGAGAACTACCAGAATAACAGTGATGATGAAATAACAGACAGGACCTCAGACATTGTCAGGTTATTTGTGGCAGTTATTTAGATGCTCTGTTATGAAATTGTGTCCTCGTGTGTGAATGTTTGTGTATTGTGTAGCAAAGTAATGTAACGTACTGTGTAACTGATTTGTGCTAGTGATCATGCTGTAACTTTTTCTGTTTAGAATACTTTTTTTTTAATTAATGATATTATCTAAGGGGTGTTTTGTTGTGGCATTAGAAAGGGCACTGCAGGCTCAACAGAGATAGGGAGTGTCATTTTCTTTCTTCTTTATAGAATGAAGCAGGAGATACCGGCCATCATCCAAGAGAGACAACCAGCATGAAAACACAGACAGTCGCTTCTTATTTTAGAGTAAGATATCAGATCTGTTGATATATTTTTCTAGAGTAGAATGAATGTTTATTCTTTCACCTTTTGTAATGCACCTGTTGACTTAGAGTCAACGGTGATCCATTTACAGTTTGTGAACTGCATATATGGTGCAGCAGTCTGTGCAGGGCAAATATCTAGAGGAGATTGTGATGTTTCGTCTTTAATCGTACTTGAGTACACAGCCACATTTCTGTCATGATGATGTACGATGATCAATATTAATCTTGCTGTTCCATCAAGGGAGATAAAGGAAGGTTGGACATTAGCGGTATAGCATTTCTTTAAGAGTTTAAGAAGCAAGAGGGCAAAGTTAATTTGGAGCGGGAACTCCAGAGAAAGATCTTGATGATCACTGCTCAGAGGCTGTCCTGAGTCCATCCTTGTGGCTCCTTCAGCAGTGCTTTTGACCTTCCCAAGCACTGGCTGTGTTGCTGGTCCTGTGACAGAAAATAGCTGTGAAGAGCATTCTTTCCTCCAAAGTGGTGCACAGTGTTGGTTCACTTGGGCTCAGCTCTGAATTTCCAACTCTTATTCAGTCCTATCTCCCAGCAAAAACATAAAGATGGCTGAAGTGCTGTTCATGATGCATAGAGTTCATTTACATCTATGGCAGAGAACAGTAAGGAGCAGGATCTCTGTTTAGTAGATACAATTGCACAGCTTTGTGGACTGCGAAGGATAATTTCAGCCTAGGTATCATGGTGGTCCAAAGCTGCATACTGTTTTGAAGTTCTGGAAGGAAAAATGTATTGAACCTCATTCAAACCTGGTGTCTGTGATTCAGTGCATTACCAGCATATCTACCATTGGAGGCTGCAAATGAGCTAATTATATTTACACTTTTCTGTTATGTTCTGTACTGGAAATCCCTGCTCAGATCATGCAAGCTAATGCTCTTAAATGAAAATTCAGCTTCAGGCCCGCTGGTTTATTCATATGCAGAAATCTATGGGTGACGGAGAAGAGCATCTGCCACCTCACACTGATTGGAAAAAAACATTATTCGTTAGCATGTCCTACTATTTTGTGTTCGATTGGCACACTAGTGATGAAGCTAATTAAGCACTTTGCTGCATGGTGCTGCGTCTGTCCAGAATGGAATTGCACATTTTAATAGGAAACATATGGCTTTTGCCATCCTACACTAGTTTCATGTATCCAGCCTAGTGCTGAAATGCATTACCTCCTGGCTGCCTCTTTCTGTTGAGTCAGGCTGAATCTTGAGGAATGAGCCTTTTCATTTGTGTTTTAATAAGATCATTCCATGAAGCAATTTTACAAAACACCAGTCAAGGTTGGTTGTTTACGGCCATGTTCACCTCAACTGGCATGGGGGGCCACAAACTGCATCCCCTCTGCTAGCCTGGTAACCTGGTGAGGTGGGCAGAATGCAACTTTGGAATTGTGATTTTGTTTACTTCTGGTTTTGCCCTCCTCAAAGGTTTCTTCTTGACAGGGCAGCTGTAGTATCACCATCAGCCTGTTCAATGAAGAGGACATGCTAGCTCAGAGCAGTTTGAGCAGCCGCTCTTCTAGGGTGGTGTTATAGGTTTGCGTGGCAAGGTTTTGGTAGTGGGGGCCTATAGGGGTGGCGTCTGTGAGAAGCTGCAAGAAACGTCCCCCATGTCTGATAAAGCCAGCGCCAGCTGGCTCTAAGACGGACCCACCGCTGGCCAGGGCCAGGCCAATCAGCGAAGGTGGTAGAGCCTCTGTGATAACATATTTAAGAAGGGGAAGAAAAAAAACTGCAGTAAAATGGCAGTCGAGAGGGAGGAGTGAGACGATGTGAAAGAAACAACTCTGCAGACACCAAGGTCAGTGAAGAAGGAGGGGGAGGAGGTGCTCTCAAGATGCCGGAGCAGAGAGTCTTCCCTTG
>Ga0065711_1002158_pt1 | contig 36077 bp, 18 predicted proteins | sample Hoacrofraction12_FD_59098 | JGI IMG/M metagenome (GOLD analysis project Ga0065711, IMG submission 59098) | Hoatzin crop microbial communities from Cojedes, Venezuela - Epithelial fraction 12 v2 (version 2) | ecosystem: Host-associated > Birds > Digestive system > Esophagus > Crop | place...
CTGGAAACATTGAAGACCAGGTTGGACAGGGCTCTGAGCAACCTGATCTAGTTAGTGGTGTCCCTGCTCGCTGCGGGGGGGTTGGACTAGATGACCTCTAGGGGTCCCTTCCGACCCAAAACTTTCTATGATTCTATGATACATTCTTGGTGAGTATATAGCTGAGCTTCAGAATTGCAATTCAGTTGAGCAATACTCTTTATCTTTCTTTTTTTCACCCAAGTTGTAATGTCTCAGTTTGCCACCAGCACAGGTCTGTATAATAAATGTATGTAGTAACCTGAGCTACAAGAAGTGCAGGATATCATGCAAAGGTAGATGCTATGAATTACTGTTACTGTTTTATAGTACATACTGTTGCACCGCAGGTACAATTCACTTTTGTACCGTCTTCCTCAGTGTAACTTAAATTACCAGCAACAAAACCTTTAGTTGTAGACAGCTGAAAAAAATAGTAAGTTGTATACAGTAAATTGGAAATTACATGCTGTTGTATATTGACCAAGCAAAACAGAAAACTTCTGAAAAGAACTCTGACCAGTAACAAGCAGTTGTTGACTGCCACCAACCTTTGAAACACTAAGCAATGTTGTTGTCATCGTGGATATAAAGGCATACTTACAATAAATTATGTTAACTGCCTTTAGATCCAAAGGAATTCTTGTAAGGCACGGGACACAAGTATATCTGAAAGGTTGTTACATCTCTGACTTACTTTAATTTTTGTAAGTAAAATCATGGAGTACGAATTGCTAAAGAGATGTCTTGCACTCTAAGCACTGCCTTCGCCAGATAATAGCAAAAGGCCCTGTGATTTTACCTGGCAGTGTGTCCCAAACTTTTGGAGCAAGCAAAGTCTACAAATTTTCGCTAAAGAAAGAAACCCTTCAAGGGCTATGACAAACCATAATTGAGTTTCAATTGCACAAATGACACTTTTTATTTTAACTACAGATTTCCAACTGATAACTTTTCTTTCTATTTCAGCTTTCAGTTCAATCTATATGTTTTGGAAATAATGATAAAAACATTCATAATAAGCCACTTACTATATGTAGACTTCTCCGAGGTATCTTAAGCATGCAAGAAATGTCATTGATTATATTGTCCACAACACTTTGACTACCAAACAGCAGTGTATCTGAATAATATATATCTCTATCAAGACAAAACATTGTATTTGTAATTATAATACTGAAACAGCTGTAGGCTCATGAAAATTTTATAGAGAGCATGGATAATCAGATCAACCTAAAGCATTTTACATACAGGAATCCATTATCCTACACGTTTGTATCCTACAGGCCATTTTTCACAAGAACATTCTTAAAATACGACTTTATTTGAAATTACAGAAATGTAGTATGTTACCTTTTAGTTGCATAAGTATTGCTCTGCACCATCTTATAGATAATAGATAACATTTTGAGCATCAGAGCTGAAAAAGATACATTTTAAAAAATTTTTTATTCATTTTCAAAACACATATACAATAATATGTCTTTATATTGACCCATATTTGTGTCTCTCAAAATAAAACTTTGAAACATATTTTAATGTGCTGTGAAAACACAGAGAGACTGTACTAATCAAAACACTCAATAATTTCTAGCACAATTAGAAAAAAACATGATGGAGTTAAGTGATGGAATGTATGCCCTGCTGTCCAGGCCAAGAAATTAAACGACTGAGTTAGAAAAAGAAATTAGCATGTTGTCCATATTCCAACATTCCTTTACCAGCTAGCTTTTTGAAGGAGGGTGACGTTTTCACATTAAGACTATTTGAATATGCTTTCATTCAGGGAGGGTAGAAACTGTAAGAAAGCTGTATTAATTTCACTGTCACTCACTATAATTTAACAGAGAAAAGAAAAGCTGAAGGGCTGGTCATAATATCAGGTTATATTAGCCATACACTTCTAAATCACGATGCTTTTTTTTTTTTTTTTTTTAAGTTTTGAACGAAAGTACAAGACAAAACATGAATTCTGCTTTTGGACTTTTTTAACTTACCAAATTTTTGTGCTGATCTAGGGCAGTCACTTCTTATTTGTTTTGTAGTAGAATGTGGTATCATCTGTAGACCTACAGAATCTTTAAATCTGAGACATTGCAAACAAATACAATAAAACTGTAAGCTTACTAAATATATGTAAATTGTTCTCTGCAAGGTAATTCAGACTCAGACCCCTTTCCTATAATCAAATATGCTAGTGCTATTTTCAGACTCAGTACAGAAATCATCAACTTGGGTGGAGTTGGAGTGGCTGAAGGAAAAAGGCCAGCAGAAATCATCTGCCAAAATGACCCACTCAAAATGTTACTGAAATGCCCCTGTCTGATCATTGGCTTCAAAACATGAAAAATTCTCATAAAGGTACTTCAAGACTAAATTTAAGCCTAAAATACATGTTTCCAGATAAAAGTAGAGACAAGAAGAATATTTTATACATGTTTCTAACTATTAATACATCAGCATCAATTATTATTTGTAATGAAAAATACGGAACAATATGAAAACAAAGGAATAACCAACAGAGGAAAAAATGGGAATCATTATTGGAATACAAATCAAGTCTGACACAGTGACTTTCTGATGAAGAATGTATGAAAAAGTGTTATTATTTTATATGATAATACTATTATCTGATTTATGACCTTAAATTATTATCAGAATAACTCAATTATATTCCATTATTAACTTTTGGAGACAAAAATGTTGTTCATCCTATTCTCTAAAGATTTCTTTAATCTGAACGAGCTCCACTATTTCATGTTTCACCATTTCATGTCTGAAGGTGCACATTTCGCCAAAAGAATCAGTTATTTTCTTAACGAGACTTCGTTATTTTACTTAAAATTATTTTAGCACCTTATGGTAAGACAGCCCTGTCTTTAAAACATTATTTTTAATTTCAGAGTTTTGTATGTACTTTTAAAATGTATTGGTGGTAAAATGGCCATAATTTTATCGAAAACCACATAATATTTCTAAATTTCTTCATCAGAGGTTTTGCTCCATGCATCCTTTGGGTGGCAGAACACACCACGGTGCACACGTGAAGTGACAGCAGTAACAAACAGCAGAGAGTAGCATCTGCCTGACAGCTTTGCAGTAACTTTCTTGCCTTTAGGCAGCAACATTTAAAAGTTATTTGTACATTTCACTTGCATACTCCCTGCATTGTAACTGCACGGGTGGAAAACACTAATCAAAACTTTGCTGGCTGCTCTCTCAGGTTAAAGAAGCAACGCTCCTTTCAGAAAACAGTGTGCTGAAGGACCTAAGCCTTGTGGCTCCCACAGATACTCCATAAAGGCAACTGTGAACTGGCATTAGGTCGGACATCCAGCTATTCTTCCTAGGACTGCGTTTACCCTACCAGAGTAGTTTTCTATAAAATCTTCCTTCCACTAATGGGATTTTTTTTTTCTTTTTTCCTTTTCTCTGGAAAGATACAGCTGGACAATGGAAACTGATTGTGCTGCTTTAGGCCTGGCATTCTCACTGACTGACATCATTCTCAGGTAAATACCTCTCTGGGCATCTACAAATGTTTACAAGCAACATTGCAAACATGAAATCTTTCTCTCATTCTACTAGTTTCTGCCCAGCAGATTCCAGCTGTGCAGACTAGGTATGAAAAGGCTGCCTACAAAAGAAAAAAAGTGACCCACTGACTATATTTTCTTCCATGCATATTATATTTTGGCATTCTGGTTTTATTTCTCTATTTATTTTTATTTTAATCTTCTTGAACTGCTGTATTAAAGTGAGATACAGGTCACTGTTCAACAGAAATGCATATCTGAGGTTACATTTCTCCACCATAAATAATAGTTCAGCTTTTTTTAATGTGAGCGATGGGTCTTATTTTTAACATACTGTGATGTTAACTTGTTTTAATTTGAACATTTTTCCCCCTATGTGTTCTGATGGCAAGTAACATCTCACATTTGTTTTTCTAGCCTGGAATGTCATTTCCCTGAAGTTTGCCAAAAACTGCAAAACTTTGTTATAGTATTTTGATTTTACAGACATATGAGTGAAACATTTTTGTCAAAATATCAAGACACAAACCATTGAATTCCCTGGAACATACAAGCGTATCAGTTAACTGATGACCTTCAGACCCCTCAGGTATTGTGATTGACAGAAATTTATTATTCTCATTAAATGAGTACTCCACCAAACTGTTACGCGTGGAAGCTTTGCTATGCTTTCTCAACCTCAAATGTTTATAATGTGTCCACTTACCAGCACCCCTGCAATTTTAGCAATCTAAATATCCTTTAACCCACTGATGTCCAAAGCTATGACGGGGGCAAGAAATAGATTTGTGTCTTCCTTTATAAATTTGCTTCTGTATTATGGAAAGCAATTAATCTCTCAGTTTCAGGTATTTTCAGTTTAAATGAGCTCCTTGGAAAAATACTGTTGCACAAGCAACTTCTACAAATCACAAAGTGTGTTATAAAGGAGGACAGGTTGCTTTTTCTCTGACCCTGTATAGATAAGCTGGCATAAGATCTGAAATTTAGATAACATTAGAAACTTGTTTTGCATTATTTGTCTGGTAATGAACTTAGAACACAATAAGGAGGCAAGAAATACAGCAGGGTGAGATGCATCTTCTCTGTAGAACAAAAAGATAGGTTTTTCACTAGCATTCTAAGAAATAAGATATCATTGGGAAAAGCAGAGAAAAAGAAAAGAGGAAGCACAGCAAAGGCACTGGAAGATGAAATTGCTAGTAATTTTTTCCAGCCTAAAACAGATTTTTTCACTCTAATACAAGTTACCATTCCCGGTTTCTACTACTTCCAGAAAATGATTGTTTATAGAACCTTCCTTTCCTTTCTAACCCCTATTATAGTACTTTTACATTCCCCTTTATGCTATGGTCTGCTGTTACATAATATGATGCCTGTTCATGCACAGTGGTTTACTAAGCATTACATTTTATCTGTTACTTTTTAAGAAGTCAAATTATTTATTGATTCTAATACTTATAGAACTATTTATGATTAACTTTTCTGGAAGTTACATAATCAAATTTATATTAATGGAATTTATATTAATATAAGGCAGGACTTTAGAATATATAATACTTACTCTACATTCCTCCAATCTGATCTGTTAGCCAATGTGAGAACAGGTGCTTTTTTTTCGGCCAAGCTTTTAAGTACATCTTGAATAACATTTTCTATTGCTTGAAGAACTTCACAACTGAAACAAAGAAAATTAATGATACAGTTCACATCATAAAATCTAGTTCTGCTTTGAGTTTTGATCATCTGTCCTCACTCCTACAAAAATCATGTAATCCAAAACTGCTTCAAGGAGATATTTGTTTCAAAAATGTAGAGGAACTCATTTGGTTTTTTGTTTTGCTCAGTTTCCTTAAAATCTTTGATTTTCCATTCCAGATGCATGGCTGAGGACACAATTAAAAGTACATTTCTGTTCAATCCTGAAACCATCAAATTTTTCACCAGCTGAACTTTTAGAGCAACTGGCTGGTTTGTGACTGATGATTAATGTTTTACTATAAATGATGTAATATTGTCTTTGGCTATGATTTCAGCTAAGTTGTTTTTAAATGCTGTAAATTTAAAAAAATATTCAAGAGTACAAATACTTCCTGTTGTACCATTGCACATTAACCTTTTGATCTGCTGCCCTGAACAAACTGTTAAGAGTTTTAATTATATGAAGGCTTAGTCTCAACAGATGCCCTATGAAAAGAATAAACCCTGTATCTTTCAGCGAAAAAGACAAAGTAACCTTGCAGCATATCCCTTACAGCAAAACTGTAGGCTGGTTTGAGTGTTATGACAGATGCTTTTTATTTTCATAAGCAATCTGACTCCAACATTTCAGCTGTCCTTAAACTTACAAGTGTACCATATACCATCATGAGTTTAGGTAGGAATTAAAAGAATAGACAAAACTTATTTTAGCTCAAAGTTTTATCAGCAAAGTCCAACTTCGTCATTAAGTAATATACTAAGAAAAGATGATCAATACCAGTGCACACCACACAAAATGAATTATTCCACTGTTACAAAATCAGCAAGTATGGTTTTTAAAACTTGGCTATGAGTCTCCTTAAACAAAAATGAAGTGTCTTTAGAGATCTCTTCTATCAGCTGAATATGTTTCTTCTGTTTTGTAGCCTAGCTTCCACTTAACTCCTCATTCTGCTGAAACTAGATTATCATTTTTTTTAAAGCAATTTCTGGAAAATATTAACCTTTTATTTTAAAATGTTATTCATAATAGTATCTGTATAAAAAGGCCCTACTAGCATTACTAATATTTTTGTTCAATAATATTAAACCGTTCAACAAACACGATGTAAGATCTTTTCTGTTTTTCAGATTAATAAACTTCAACACAGAGAGACTAATGGCTTTCCAAAGGTGAAACAGTGAAGCATTTACAGTGCTGATAATACAAGAAGGCCTGGTCATGCAGCCAACATGCATTTTCTACTGTATTATACCTTCATAACCAAGTCCAAGATTCCCTAACTTTCAGACTCATAGTCTCTTCCTCCTAATTAAAGTCCTACATCTCACTGCCACATCCAAAATAGAAATTCTGCTAAGCACAGAGGAAATGGTTTCCTGGTGAGCTAAATGTGTAATGCAGCAAGCAGTAAGAGTAAAATAGGTAAGCAAAGCTGACTGTGATGCATACCGCCAACATAACAAAAACTAGAGTGTTGAAGACAGTGGGCAGATGGACGAAAGAATGGATAGGTAGACAGGAAATCTAAACCATGTCATTGCTTTGATACTCATAAATAGTTTACTTATTCATTTCGTTCTGTCCACTGTAACTGTCTTAATATTCCAGATGTACTTCAAAGTTTGCTGCAGAATATGAAAATCCAGATTTCTGCTCCAATCCAAATTTCCCAATTTATTGGCCAACAGAAGATGTAAATGCGGCAAAATAGGAGGAATAGGACAGCAATTCTCTGTGTACCCCCTGCTAATATTCTGTCTCCTTTTGCAGAGATTAACTGAATTTTAATAAGCAAACATACAATGCTGGCCAAGCATGCCTACTTAAAATTCACGCTGGTTTCGTTAACAGCAAAATGTGAGCAGAGAAGGGGTAGGCACTGTATATCTCATGGGGTTTCCCTGATCATTTCTAACAGGTTGCAGCATAAGTAGATACTTGTTTCTGTATAGCACAAGAAATGATCTTCAACATTAATAGCATAAAAGATCAATATTATAGCAGCTTTAGAAAGCAAACAGTATAAATACACAAGAGAAACTGTTACATATAAAAATCTGCAATGTAATAAACCAACACACTCCAAAACCCAGAACCATATGTTGCTAAAGCCATGTGGTTCCCATACCCTGTCACAAAGACCAAGAACTCTCCAAGTCATCATCATTATTATTAATATTATCATTATCATCCTTTTCCTTTTAAAATATTTTTAAGATGCTCCCAGTCTGTTCTAGCCTCTGAGGCTGATACACTGGGTATGGAAAAAGTCTTTAAAAAAATGATGAGATTTTTCTGTTAGTGAAATTCAGTATATTTGTTTTGTCACGGTTTTCTGTATGTCTGTCTGTACCTACAGACTTTTTGAAGAGGTCTGAGGGAACGGAGATGCTGTTTGCAGTGTGACAGCCCCTTCTCCCCTGTGATTTGTAGGAGAGTATGTTTTTCACTTTTGTCCAAGCCCATTAGGTGCAATGGTGCACTACCTACTTAAGTATTACCACAGAAAGAGGGTATGGGTACAATTTTTTAAATCTTTTACCTAGGGACGTGGCTCTCATGACCAGACAGACTTGTTTCCCTGAAGCTGGCCTTGTTCCCAGCTGGCACTTCGGTGGAACGCACGCTGTGGTGCTCCATGAAGGTTGGTGCAGACCAATCCAACTTCTCCGGAAGGGATGAAGCCATGTTAAAAAGAGGTAAAAGAGATTATCAAAGAAATTAGAAAAGGCTGTTCTGTGTGCTGGACTTAAAAGTCATGATCTGAGGTCAAACCATACGGCCAGAGAGAAAAAGCAGAAAATTTCTGTAGAAACCAAAGTCAGGATTTTCCTGCCCTTCCTGACGCACTGACCAAGGGCTTTTCTCTCCCTCTCTCACAGACAGCAGCCAGCCCTGCCCTGATTGACTGACCGAGGGCTTTTCCCGCTCTTTCTGGATGACCAATGGCTTTTCCCGCTCTTTCTGGCTGACCAATGGCTTTTCCCCCTCTTTCTGGCTGACCAATGGCTTTTCCCACTCTTGCTAACAGACAGGGGATAGCCCCGCCCACCCTGACTGGCAGGGACCTTCTCCCGCCCTTCCTGACCACATCGCCCGCTGGGGACTGGGGACGGAGCCTCAAAGCTGTCTCTGGAGCTGCGGTGTGCGAGCAGATATTTAAGCACAAACTCGGTAGCACCCAGATTTCTGGACTATATCTGGCCAGACTGGCTAGAGGGTGGCCAAATTGCTCATCAATACTTTTCTCATCCTTTCTGAATGATCAGCAATTCTTTTCTTCCCTTAATATCAAATGTCTTTTCCTGACTGTTCTAAGTGGCTGGAAGAAAGCTGAAAAAGCTGAAAGCTCCAGTGTTGAAAAATCAGCTTCTTTCCCTGCAATGGAATTCAATTTGTATTGAGATTAAAGATCTAACACTATTTTTATCATTTGCCTTCAGCATTCCAAAGTTTTACAACAGACTTGAGATATGTTTTGAAATCTTTCTAAATACACTGTTAAAAACTTGTGTTCTGAGGAAACAATAAACCCCTAATTCTAAGAGTCATGAATCACCAGCTTCTAAGGAAGCCAAGATTTAAGAAAAAAAACACTAAATTTTGTAAGGCTTATGTCTGAACCGAGACTTTTATGAGTCACGTGGCGTCCTTGGCCAGAGGGCATCGCTTCAAAATGGACGACGCACGGCCAGAGACAGATTGCAAGTCTGGAATGAAACCCCACACGCGATTATCACTTTGGTGCATTTCATACCTGTTGTCTTCAGGTGTTCCCCTTTTCCTACAAAAATTCCAGTCTTCTCTTTCCCTTCAGAAAGTTTAAACTCTCTGTGATTTTGAGAAGCAAACATGGTGCTTCTGGGAGACCCTGTGAAGGGCAGGAGAGTGTACCAGCACGTGGCTGGTTCCCCCTCACTGCCGGAGCAGCCCCGGGTACTGTTGGGAGAAGAACACACGCTCGGTTTCTTCAGCGGGTTTTGAGTGCAGAGATCAGGGCTCCTTCACAGGCAGCTCAATGGTGAAAAAAAGCAAATCCTAGAAATTTAAACTGCTCTTACCTTGCAGGTGCGATATGCCAAAGTGTATTTTCAACTCCTGACTATGTCATTGTAATTTGACTGCCTGATAGTGGTCATTCTGAGAGTGTTAGCAGTTACTTAGGAGATAAATATCTGAAGACTTGTCCTTTCTAGGGAAAATTTTTTGAAGTTTTTGATAACATCGTCTTTTGTGCACAGCAGTCAGTAATATTGGAAGCTGTGCTCTGTCTAGCCCACTGCCAACAGCATTTCAAAAGTTCTGATGCTTAGACTTGTTGTTAGCAAGTTAGATGATGTAGTGTTTAAAATGTTAGAGGCAGCTGGGTTCTCCTCTTCCATTAGTTACTGCCCCTGAACCTTTCTTCTTTGGTACTCGTAACAGTAAGCTGTCCAAATCCAGCTTTTGTAGGTAATTAAAAAATTCATGCATTGATTTATTCAAGAAATACCTCAGGCTATGATGATATGAACACAAGGTGCTTCAATTAACAAAGGCAAGCAAAAGAAAGAGGAATTAATAAATTGAAATTTTCAAATCTTTCATCTTAAGTCTTTGGCGTTTAGGTACCTTGAGATCACTCCAGAAATATCTATGTAAAATCTCTGTAGCTCTTTCCAACAACTCAACATCAAAATCAACAGATTTTTGTTTGATATGGAACTGACAAAATTATGTCATGCCCCTAGCAACAGATTGCAAACAAAACTATATATATCAACTTGTGAGAAGATAATTTAATGACTTATCTCTTCTTCCTAGCAGCAAACAGCAACTATAAAAAAGCACAACCAAAATACTCAATGCTTATATCTGAGTTAGCAAAACAGAGATTAAAAAACAAGCAACAATAACAAAAATATCCATGCTTCAACCTTAATATTGCACACATACATGTAAATATATATACTTCCATAAAACCACATGAATTAGTATCTGGAATATGACCAGTAAGTGAACTACAATCAATAAATGAACTAGCAGGTTCATTTCCTACAGGCCTCTTTATTTATTTATTTCCCCTCTTTAAACTCTGCTTGCAAAAAAAAAAAAAAAAAATCAATTGTAAATACTGGCTGCATTATTTATGTATATTAGAAGGAAAATTACTAGGAAAACAAATAAGGACCCATTATTAAGTGTTAAGACGGAAAGAAAAATGTGCAAAACGCAGTGTAACATGCAGTTATCTAAGTGTCTGTCTTGCTTCTACGAAGATGAGCAGTAGAGGGCACCACAGATGGCAGGGAAAAGATCACTGCTTTGAAGCTGTTAAATTTAACACTGTGATTTGACTAATCCTTGATAAAACAAGTATGGTAGGTAATGAAACACCTTCAGATTTGTTTGCTTTAAAAGATACCCCGTTACCAAAAAGTTCCCTGAAGATTGTCTCCCATTATAAACATGTGCTCTTATCAGGATACTTTGGCGGAAGCTATGCTATGAAATAGTCTGTATGAGCTGTCTGATGCCAGTTTCAAAGTCTGGCTGTAGCTGCTGAAGAAGAACCTGTCTGGATCAAAAACTGCTGCTATCACAACATACCACACAATAAAAGAGCTATACCGAACAAAAATGTACATTTATCTTAGTGCCAAGATTTTAAATAGCTTGTTACTGATTTCTCATATATAAATAACTGGATCAGTAGAATAAGTACATACAAAATATGTAAAAGCATATGTATGCTTTTTCCTTTTCTTCACTGCATACCTTATCAAAAGATTTTTACTCTTTTCATATGTAGTTAGTCTCTTCCATTAAGGTTTCATGATTGCTATGGCAAGTACTTCTCTCCAAATGATCTGTCCTTAACTCTTTTAATAAACTGGCAGGCATACCAGTGGACCTGATATGACTATTTTCAATTAAAGACAAATAGCATGTGAAATCCAGTCTTTCATGCAACCCTAAAAAAAAGGAAGACCTCTGTAAAAGGTCTTTATTTGGGGCAGATAGGAGTATGAAGGAGTTAGATGGAGGGTTAGAAACTACACTAAGAACAGGAGGAAAAGCTCCCCACCAGCTGTTGGAGAGCTTCTTGGCAGTATGCCTACTGTGTTCCAGCAAGCTTCAATTTCTTTCAGGCTTCCTTGCTTGTGATCTGGACAATCCTTGGAAGGACAGACATTTTGTGAGCCAACAGATTTTACTGTGAGTAAGTTAGGATGAAACTGGAGCCAGATCTATCACCTGCCAGTTACATGAAAAGTTACTGTCTTTTCCTAATGAGCAAAGCCCAGAAAAATAGGAGATTAAAAGCCATTCACTGCTACCAGCTAACAACTTCAAATAGGATATCTCCTTCCAACTAACATGGCTGGTTAAAAAAACCCACAACAGTAATACATGTTTTCAGATTACCTAGCTCTGGAGTGAGAAACACCTGTAAAATATTTATTCTGCGAGGAGCTAAATCACCGTAAGAGGAAGTGGGTTTTTGTTACCATCCCTTCTTTTTGTGTTTTATCTTTCAGCCAGAAATAAACTCTAACAGGCCTTTCTTAAAGAGAAAATTAACTTTCTTATAACCTCTGTCACAGTAATTTTCAGGTCCAACACTTTCTAATGCTTGTAGGGGCAGTAATGTATTTTAGGTGGCAGGGCAAGACAGGTATTTGTATTTGAGACAAAGAAACACAAAGTAAGTTAAATAAAAGAATGCTTTTTCCCAATTAAGCATAAATGCTATGTGCACTCTGGTTCATTGACAATAATTAAGCTGCAAGCAGGCAGCGTTATGCGACTGCACATTCGAAGACACAATTTTTAAATGCTGAGATGTTAGAGCTTGCCCAGCACTATCATAGCCACTGTTTCTCACTCCTAAACTAGTCTCACACTAAGATAGGACACTCCTTCAGCCTGATTCTCCCTCCGCAGTCCCAGTTACTGTTTCAGCCTCTCATACTTGCCACAGTTTTAAAACAAGACTGCAGGCTGTAGGCATATAACGCTGTCTGAAAAAAAATCAGTTGTAGCAGCTCTAAGGCTTGGAAAAGTCAGATGAAAATGAGAATAGGATTTTATATGGGGAAGTTTGGCATTCTACTTGTTTTATCAGTCTTTTGAAGAACATATTGTGGAGGAACACAGAGAAAATATTTTGAAACATCCAAGTTTCTGTGTATCATAGAATCATAGAAAGGTTTGGGTTGGAAGGGACCTTTGAAGGCCATCTAGTCCAACCTGTCTGCAATGAGCAGGAACATCTTCAAGTGGATCAGGTTGCTCAGAGCCCCGTCCAACCTGACCTTGAACATTTCCAGGAGGGGACATCCACCACCTCTCTGGGCAACCTGTGCCAGTGTTTCAGCACCCTTATGGTAAAACATTTCTTCCTTATATCTAATTTAAATCTACTCTCTTTTAGTTGAAAACCCCCTTGTCCTATCCCTACATGCCCCCGTAAAAAGTCCCTCTCCAGCTCTCTCGCAGGCCCCTTCAGGTACTGGCAGGCTGCTCTAAAGTCACCCTGGAGCCTTCTCTTCTCCAGGCTGAACAGTCCCAACTCTCTCAGCCTTTCCTCACAGCAGAGGTGTTCCAGCGCTCCGATCATTTTTGCAGCCTTCTCTGGACCTGCTCCAGCAGGTCTGTGTCCGTCCTGTGCTGAGTGTAAGTGACTGCTGAAAATAAAACAAAGAGATTGTCTTGCTGTTGAAGAACCTACAGTTCTCTCACATACAAATAATAAATATAATTGTCTATATTATGGACAAAATGTTAAACTCTTTCCCTGCTATATCAAAAATCTTGATATATATACAGTATTCTATATCAAAGTCCTGCGACAGCTGGATAATAAAAGAGATCAGGCAAATACACGGTGCCACTCTCTGCACCTAATGCCTGTCTATTTCTAAGAGAGACAAATAGTTAGAATTTGCCTATTACTCCATTTTTCACTGCTAGGAACAGGAATTATATTAGATTCTGGGCTGAAGTGCTTATATAACAGCTAAATAAATAATAAGGCTAGGGGACTATGGGTGAGTTACAGCCAATTCCCTCCACTCTCTCTGGCAGCTCCTGGAAATCAGCTGCTCTTAGTGTCTGTATGTTAAGAATCTGACCAAACCCACTTGTCAACAGTGGTAAGTTCTCAGGTAGCTACATGTCATACCATAGAAGCAGTAATATTATCTAATGAACTGATCTGTAAACATCTATATAGTTGTAAAAATCTAAATCTGGTTTTAACTGAACATTGAATAAATAAGTTATTTGGAAAAATTCTGATTAAAAAAAACGTGTTAAAGGGAAAATATGTTGAAACAAACAAATGGAGGACGTTTGTGCTAAAACACAACTGGAAAGCAAGAATGTCTTCTATTCTGCATTCATGTGACAGCTTGAACATAGCGGTCTTGGAAACAGCTGCACCATTGCTTCTGGCTCTCAAAAGGTAAAATATCTTGTTTATTTTCTGTTTCCCTTTTGTTGGCAAAATTCTAGAAAGCATGAAAACTCAGGTGTGATTTTGCTCTTTAAACCCAAAAATGCCAGCTGCTGTACATTAAAAATACTTGAGCCAAAATCTGTTCTTTCATTTATATGAATGCTACAGCAGTGTTGTCATGGCCCCAGATTTATGCCAACAGGTAAAACTTGGGATGGACTTTAGACCTTTGTTATTAACTATTTAATAATGCCTGGGGAAACTGAAGTAAGAGGATGACGTAGAAGTCTATTCTGACACTGTGTACTGTGGGCTATATAAAAAACTAAAAGTGTGAGGCCGTTGATTAACAGACTTCTACTTCATTTTTGGAAGCCTAGATTAAAATCAACTTTATGTCATCCTTTAAAATGCATTCAGTGATTTTAATTAAGCTACTAATGTTAATTGGCCCACACCACAAAAATGCCAGAGGGACTGTGATGTCATTTTGGATAAATGGCAACCTTTGCTTTTGAAGGTCTTAAGGCTCAGTAAAAGGTATATCAAATAAAAAAGTAGCATAGATGTCTTATCTTGGTTTGCTCTTTTTTTCTTTTTACTGGAGAAGAGAAAAAACATGATTCAAATATAAACATGAATCCAGCCCAAAACGTGTCCTACCAAGCTGTTGTATAGGTAGTTCTGGATCCAGTGAGATTGTTAACTGGCCTTCAGTCAAGACTTCCCTGCGCTGCCTTTCCAGGATACATTTGTAGTCCATTCAAACATTTTGCAAAATCTTTCTGTGAATTCGCAGACCACTCTTTTCTCTGTACTCAGAGCAAACTCACATGTGTCAGCTGGATGTTGCTGCTGTGAACCATCTTCTGTATTTGGGCATGGAGGAAGGTATGACATTTTGCTCTGTTTTGCCTTGTTTCGCTGCTGTAAGAAGGTGTTAATTAAATGTTTGGTTAATAAAACTATAGAGTCTATCCACATAAATACAAACTTCTACAATATAAAGCTCTCCCTGGCTGATCTCATGTATTGATCCCAAAGGGAGTTCAGTGCTGAATCTGGGCCTTAAAGAGATGAACAGAACAAATTCATATACTGCTCTCTAAAGACAAAATTTTCTGGCATAAACAGGAGTTTGGGGGTGTGGACTAAGGGCTTTTCTACACTGGAAAATTGACTGGAATTGCTATTGCAGAATAAGCTATTCTGCAACAACTTACTGTCTGACCCATGACTTTTTCAGACTAGAATAACCACACAGGCAGCTATTATGGATAGTTTATTCAGAAATAGCTATTGTGGTCACTTTTCCCACACAGATAAATGCACAGTGCCCATGCATACCTATAGTAAGGAAAAAGCTTGGGGTTTTTATGGAACAATGCTTTTTTTCTGATACATAACATATGGCAAAATGGTAAAGTAGACAGGGAACTTTGAATCAGATCCTGATGCAATTGACTAAGATCCTTTATCGAATTTACTAATATAAGATAAATTATAATAATTTACTGTGATTACATACATGCTAAGAACATCTCTCCATCTGCAAGGCTATGTCTATTACAGGATGTTGCATCAGCTTAACCAAATTGTATTTTAAAAACCTATATCTAATTAAGTCAGTGCAAATTTATTAATGAAATTATTTGCTGTAATCTCTAATTAACGGATCTCACATCTCAGTCATCAGCCTTCTGATAACATCATACCCATCGTTAGAAAGAAATATACAACAGTTCTATGCCTCTGCAAAAGCCAAGCTTTTTTGGAGTTAGGTCTTTGATTTTAATACACGATAGAAAAACAATAAATAACAACTTGCTGTCAGCAGTACCTCTTCTAGGTTAAGAAATCCTGTTTCTCTCTTAGGCACAGGTGGATGACTGGTGGTTCTAGCACTTGTTACCATAGAGAGAGTTCCTCTCTAAAAATCTGATGTAGTGTTAATTTATTATGTCAATATTTTTCTGCATGCCCTCTACTCTGTAATGTTAAAGGGTCTCTCAAGCATTGTGCTGGAAGACATCCATGTTTGGATCCACTCACTAGGAGTTTAGAGTGCCAGGAGTGCAAGACTGGGACCCTACCATGCCAAGGAGAAGAAATAAAAAATAACTGGTGCAGAAATGGCGTTTCTGAGGATACTGTCATCCATCCATCAGTTCTAAGAAAATTATATTTAAAGCTTTCTCTATAAATTAAGCTGAAGGTTTTCTTTCAGCCACTTAATAAAGTTTGATACTTCACCAGAAAGAAAACTAACATGCTCATCAACCAATTCAGGTTCTTATTTGGTGTGGAGAGCTGGATGAGATCATATCCTCAGCAAAATTATAGAATGCTAAGAAGCGAATCAGGAGAGCCAATTCCCAACTCTCATTTTAACGACAGGGTGCCTCATATTAGTGATGTAATGTAAGCAAATAATAGGTGTTGCTGAACAGCTGCTATTACACTATATTGGCATTTCTCTCTTAAAGATTCAAGCAGAAGAGAACTGTTCCTTTAACTTTTAAGTAAATTGATTCTCTAGATGTTTCAACCATATTATGATGGCCAATACATCAAAATCTTCATTTTTACTTAAAATAATTTTAAAAAATATTCCACTAAAATTAGTTAATTCCTGTAGAATTTGCTTATTCTATAGAGACTACTTTTGTTGAAATGTAGACTTACTTCCAGAAAATTGGATTCACCAAACAAATTATATCATGACATGTAAGGAGAGTAGTAATAAAAACAAAATGTTGCCTCTTGGATACTTTTAAGACATTTTTGACTTTCTATAGTTTTTCAAGGACTTTTGATTATAAAGATTTACAATATAAAATAAACAGTCACATATATATTCCAGTATATTATATATTCTGACAGAGAAAGGCAAAACTTTATATAAAGCCATTTTTGCCAACAAAAAACCAAACAAGTTGCCACAGGAAAATAAATACTCAGATTCATACAAACATATTAGCAATAAAATGGTAATTTGAGTAATTAATAGGAGGAAGACAATTACACCACATCGCTTGTCTGGAAGGATACAGATCTCTACAGATTTGTTTATGCATTGGGATTACTGACACACTACTGCAATATAGGCACTTCTGGCCTGGCATTTGGAAGTAATCCTAACTGTTCTAAGAAGTGCTGTGCTGACGGTATGTTTTCTGGGAATCACGGCTCTACCCATGGGAACTGACGGGAATCAGACTGTCCTCTCATCCTGGCAGAATGAATGGCCACAAGAACAACTTTGTATAATCTCCTTGGGGAGAAAAAGGCTGTGGCAAAGGATTCCCAGGGAGTCCTGAGCAAAAAGAAATGAGGTTTCATTCTGGTGTAGCAATCCATTACAAGATTATTACCTAAACCCTTTCATGTCACTGTTACATTGGAAAGAACCAAAAGAATGGCTGGTAGGAAGAAAATTATAAATAGGAGTTGGAAAACCAAACTAGACATCTCCCAGACTATAACTGGAAGAAACAGGACAAAGAAAGGCCCAAATAGGATAAATCAGTTAAACAAACGGGCAGAATTATGGAAGAAAATATTATATCTTTTTTCTGTTGGAATGTATTTTGAAAAATTAGGGCATAGCTTTCAAACTCAGAGACTGGAGTCATGAAAGTCATGAAAGACATGAAAGGTGAATGACCAAAAATTTTTCGTAACACTCTGTGCTCATCTTTCGATTTTGGTAGTGTGCATCTCTTGGGAACTTATTTCGCATTCATACTGTACTTATTCTCCTTGTGCGAAGGGTAAAATAACACAAACCAAAGAAGTCACTGTGGTCATATCAGATGGATTTAGTCACTGATAATGCAGAATTAAAAACAAAAAACCAAAACCCCAAATCAATCATTTACATGATGCAAAAGCCAGTATTTGTGGAGACTCAAACTGATTTCCACTCCTAGCAGAAAACTTCTCATTTCTTGAATTATGTATTGCCTGTTTCACAAGATAAGTTCTTGCAGAATATATCGTCATCATCCTCATTCATACTAATTTTCTACTATTATGGGGTAACAATAACACAGTCTAGATTTTTTTTCTATGTGACAGATCATTCAGTCTTTTGCTGGAGAGTTAAACTGAGGGAAAACTTTTACTTTGAAAGGATACATTTGTTTCAGTGTTTTACATTACACCTTTGTAATAAATATATTAACATTCTAGGTCAGTCATGCTAAAACACTGTAATAAACATACTTTATGCTGAGTGTTTGAGAAATTATTATCAATAACTGTTTTCAAGTTTTCATAACTGTCAAAATCCCAAAATGGATTTGATATTTGAGAAACATCTCTGCAGCACAAAAACTGTTCTGTAATTTTTGCAAATTGAATTCCTAGGTAAGAGCCTTGCCTATAAATGCAGTGAGGCAGATTGGTGCTAATGACACATAAAGTTCATCTTTGTACTCCATTCATTCTCACATCATTACTGGCAAGATTAGTAATAGCATATTTGCATTGATTTATACGAGCTATTTACAGTCCCCAGGGCACAGATGCAGAAGTTCTTCATCCATGGAAAAGTCTGCCATACAAAAATATTTACCTTTTTTTCTAGTCATGCTCCTCTCTATGTGGCAATAGCGACATGGAGTTTCTGTCATTTGAGTATCCTGTGTCTACTTCTCTAAAGCCAAGTATAATGCAAAGATACAGCTTTGCTAATAACCGAGGAAGGTGACCTAGAGATGACAATGAGGAAAAGGCTGAAGTTCTTAAACACTTTCTTGCACTGGCACAACACGGTCCCAGACATCTGTGTGTACCTGCACATCTTGGCAAGGAAAAGGGCAGTCAGCAGTGGTGGAGCAATGCAGGGACTCCGCAGTGAAGCTGGACACATCCAAACAGATGGGGCTGGTTACACTGCGCCCAGTTTTGGCTCCCCCGACTCAAGAGCAGTGTGGAGAATCTGAAGGAGGCTCAGCAGAGGGTCAAGAGCACATGACCTAAATGGAGAGACTGAAGGCGCTGGGCTTGCTTATCCTGGTGAAGAAGAGGCCAAGGACTGACCTCTGCCTCAATGGTAATTACGGAGACGGTAGCCAAGTCCTTCTTGGAAGGTAGTGTCATATGACAGAACAAGGAGCAATGGCCATAAATTGCAGGGTGGGAGGTTCAGTTGAAAATTGGGAAGAATATCACTCATTTTTCAGGCATTCTTTGAGAGACAAAACCAAAAAAAAACCTCAACAACTACTAAAACACCACCACAGTATGACTAAAATTGATGAACGTAACACAAAATAAAAAATCACCAACCTCTGGTTTCTTATTGTTTCAGATATGTCCTAGTTTCAATATAACATATATTACACCACTACAAATTTTTATCACACATATGAGTTATATACATATGTTACACAAGTTACCTGTATGCTACATTTTTGTTTAAAATTCTTTGTATGCAATTAGTAGTTGACAAAATGCCATTTTTTGGTGAGGGATGAGTTCTTTTCATACAAGCAAAACCCAGAAGTGCTTCATTTGCAATGTAATATTGACTTTCACCTCCTTGAATCAAAAATTAGCTTTTCATAATGAATTCACTGAATTGTGAGCATCATTGCATCATTTTGTCCAAGGGGATAACGAAAAAAGTTGGAAAGAAAAGAAGAACTACTGAAAGGAAACTGCAAAAATCCATTAGCCCCAAAAATGTGAGCATCCTAATTAACTAGCAGTACTTACCTGAATAATCAAGACAGGTTATTTCTTGTATTTATTACTGGTGCTTTCAGGTATTTATTACATCAGCTGTGATATGTATCTAATCATCTGTTCAGAACACCACATTGGAACGTGTGTGTTAAAGGGGTTAATTTTGATAATTTGAACTGCAGATATTCTATTTAAGGCACTTTGTGACACCAACAAGCTTTCACCTTTCCCTTAGCATTTTAAACCTACTAGCACTTTTCAGATTTCTTGTACTAATTTTAGTGCTTCTCAAACCCAGTTCCAGCCATTCAGCTTTTCAGCACCCAGTGAGAAAATTGGTTTCCTTTCCTTTGCATCTTTTCAGTTTCCACAGACCAGTGGTCAGTATTTTAAATACAGACTCTCTATTCAAGAAGCACAAAATGTTTACAACGTGGGTGACATAATTATCTCTACAATGTTAAAACCTGAGGCATTGACTCACCTACAGGCAAACCAAGGCTTTCTGACCATTTGATTGCTGTCTCTATAGAAAATTTGCAATGGTAACGATAAGGACTGGAGGTATATAAATATTGATGTATGCTTTATCAGATCAACTAGTGTTTGAAACTTTTTTTTTGAAAGACATCCCTGAGAGTTCACCCCCACTTCACTTAATTCATAAGTTTGAATCTGATTTAATAATGCCTCTGTGCTTCAGCATACTGCTGAAGGGACTCACGAATCGCCACATAAATATTGTCGATGAGTGGAGCTTTTGTAAGAACTTCCTAGAGCAGCTGGCAACAAAATATGCGAAACATCTACCATACTTCCCTGGATTGGTCTAAGAGATGGAAAAGTAGGAAGAGAGCAAACACCACAACACTTTGTAGACCTGTTTTACAACTAAGGGCTAAATTGCCTCCTATTCCTAATAAAAAGCATAAGACATATTATACTTGTTAATCCACCTAGCCTAATATCCTGCTTCTGACAACAGGTAATGCTGGACATCATGAGAAGAGTATAAGGCAAGAGGCCAGTGATGCTTTCCCAGCATACTCTCCCAGTCTCTGTCTGTTTATGACTCACAGATTTCTGGAACTAGAGGTGTGTCTTTATATTTGTCGAATTTCTCTTCTATGGATTTGCACGTGCACTTCTTTAACATACAAAATGTCCTGTGATAGGGAGTTCCACAGATTAACCACTCACTCTCAAAGATGCATATCCTTGAACCTGCCACTTGCTAGTTAGCTATGATACCCCTGACTGTGTTGAACAAGACAGGGAACAATCAGCCTGTGACCACCTCTCTCATGCCACTTAGTTGGGTTTTCTTTTATTTTTAACATATCCCCACACTGCTTCCCCTGACTCCTATTGTCACAGACTAGGGAATAAAAAGAGAAAAGAGAGTCTGATCCAAGCAGAAGGGAACAGAGGAACAGAGTGCTCAGGATGTTTGCAGGATGATACCTGGGGCAGAGAGTAAGAACAGGAAAACAGGCTGGGAACAAACACCCAGGAAGGCAAGTGGAAATGCCTAAACAACAGGAACAGGCGACGATGCCAGGCAAGACCCTCTGTCTTGTTTTGGATGATCCAGGTATCAAAATTCAAAAGAAATTTTTGGCTATCTGAACTTTGATGGAGGCTACACACTTCCTCTATTCCTTCCTTCCCCCATACATGTCAGCTCTGCAATCAAATGAAAAAAATCTGTTTTTAATTTCACTAACACTTGGGTGTACATAGGCAGGTTTTACTTCCCTTATACACCCTGCAGTCCCACTGATATTTCCGCCCATGGGAATCTGAGATCGTAGTTTAGTTCCAAAGAAATTCAATGTACAGAAGCACATTAAGGAGATATACCATCTTTTCTCACCACTGGAGGGAACTTTTTTGCCCTAGTTTGAAAAAGAACTTGGGTGTGATTAAGATAAAATAGACTATGGAGAATTTGATACACGTGTAAATGCCTCCAGATATTTAATCAATGGGGAAGCAGCGGAACAGGTTTGGGCAGCCTACAGATTGATGACCTGTTCTGATAAAACCTGGCTGGACTACAGAAGTCATTCAATATCCATCCCTGTTGCAGTTTCTCATGGCCAGCCAGCTACGTGGAGCACAGATTCCTGATTTTATTAGACTTTAACTTGCCACCCTCACACAGGTTACTGTAGTAGGATATAAGAAAGTAATCTGAAAGGAACGTTGAAGTTTTACCTATCAACTCACCCCCCCCCCAACCAACCATTATATATCCAGATTGGGATGGAGAAGAGGAAACTGTAGAAAATATTGGCTAGGAGTCTTACTATATGCATAGACATGAAATCTTGGCTGCCCACTGTATGAGCTAAAATGTTGGATAGTAACAGTGCTCTAGAAAAGACTGAACCCTGGGGCTTACTGCTAGGCAATGATGGATTTAATTAGCAGGGTGTGTCTAGAGGGAATGAAGAAGATTCTTCTCAGGACTTGCCTACACTTGAATCTGTGTGGGTTTTGTGCATCTCTGTTAAATGACTTGAAAAAAACACTGTATGATCAATGCACACAAACCTCCTCACAATACCATCCTGCACATAAGATATTCTTATTTTCTGACACTGCAGTTCTCCATGCAATCAATGACAACACACTCTTTATGAGCTTACCTCAATATCTCATCTTGTTCGAACTCTTTCAGTGTTTTGTGCTGTTTCCCACATGTTCAGCAGTGAACCATTTCACACCTTTCCAGTTACAAATAGAATAAAAACTAGCAGATTAGCATGCAACTGAAACAAAAATACCCAGTCAAGGTGCTAATGCTATGGTTTTGTCTCTGATCAGCAGACTACAATAAATAGCACATTTCCATTTATGCAACAGAGATTTTGTTAGCCAATAAACCCATGCAATCTTAGAGGGAAGAATTAATCTTAAATAATTGGAACTTTGTTTCAGGAAATGAATTTATACTAAGAGATTCAGTCTTGTAATTGAAAAGATTCAGTGTGTTTGTGATCCGCTTAGCAGTTTTATTTGTTCTTTAATTCACAGGAGTCCATACTAGGAAACAATTTAACAAAAATGCCAAGAGGAAAGGGATGTGCATACCAGGTTTGTGTGCAGACAAGAAACAGGGTCTCTTGAGCTATGCTACTAATGTTAGTTGCTCTGTTTGTAAAATGGAAATTGAGCACTTGGTTATCTCACATAACTGCTGTCAGCGTTGGTATCCATAGAACGCGCAGTTGGTAAGTGAGCTACTAGTATTACAAATGTAACAAAATCAAAGAAAGCAGGGTAAGATTTCATGGGTGGGAAACACTGCCTTAACAAGAGCCTTTTTCAAATGTCTTTCTCTCCTGACAAAAGATGAGGAAATTGCTAGTCAATGCATCAAATAGTATTACAGGAGGACAAAAAAAAAAGCTGCCATCTTTATATTCTGCCAAGAGGAGAAAACCAGCATTGAGCTGTACGTATTACGTACAAAAATGTTTGTATATTGAGAGTGATCCTGTATCAAGACGGTGTCTCAGTGTGGGAATTTCGTTTGCGAAAGAACTGCAAAGAGCATCTCAGCCTACAGACCCCCCTGCCTTTCCCAGGAACTCTTGCTGCTTAGCTTACTCTTTCTCGCTGTGAAGTCTGAAAAGAGTTCACAGAGGAGCAACAGGATCAGACTTCCCCTCTCACCTTTTGTTGCAGAAAAAGAAAAGGGTTTTATCCAGTCCTCTAAAAACACTTCAGACGGAATTAGACCACAAACAAACCCACCTTACACACAAAATGTATGCTCACAAAGACCGCCATCTTCCTAACTCCTGGAATTAAAATCTTTAAAGCTGCTCTTTACAACCAAATATAGCCAAACAGCTTTAGGACCTGGTACAAATGATACTGAAACTACCAGTCGCTATTACTTAAGTAAGTATTCCACAGGTCTGATTTTGGCTTCCATTGAAACCTGATGTAGGGAACCACCACCCGTGGACGCAGAGGCGTATGCACATGCACATATTTCATCCAACCCACCGCTACCAGTTCCAGGTCATGCTGATTAACACTTTTCACATAAACACACTTTTTCTTATTTGAAATGTTAATGCCTGCTTAGTGCAAGGTGAAAGTCTATCCAACGATAGAATCCTTTAAGCGTGTTAATTAAACAGGACAATAATAATCCACTGGTGATTTATAGCAAGGTGGATTACTAGACCATAGTGGTTGGTCTGATAGGCATTTATTGCCTACTTAACCGTTTAAGTATAACAAAAAAAATCATTGTGGTACAAAAGGTGATGAATGTTTCTGCTAAAACAGTCCATTAAGATGATTCATTAACATTACAAAGAGGTCTGCAGCCTGCGTGCCACTTGGAGCCTGTAAAAGTCTGGGAAAGTGAGAGGCATTACCATAGGAAATGCTTTATGCTAACCGTGCGCTGATAGAATCTGAAGTCCACTTTCTGCAGATAACATCACTTTTTACATTTTGCACTACAAGGTCTAAGGGTGCTTTGTACTTCTCAGTTCTCCAGAATGTCTCTTCCTGACAGAGGAGCGCGGGAGGAGAGGAGTAATAAAAGCCACAATGCTCTGGCGTGTGTTGGAGTCCCTCACACTCCCTTGTGAACTGGTGTTACTGGAATGCCGAATCGCTGGTTACACCACTGCAGACGACATGGGAGTCATGAGTTATAGTCACAACAGCTACAACTTCATTAAATGCACGTCAAATAAAGCTAGTGTAACGATCTTTTCAGGTCAAATAACAGCAGATTCCTGCTGTGTAACAGCAAGGCAATATACCAGCTACAACTGAAACACGGAATTGTAGAAGGGTTAAATCGGCGTGTAAAGGTATCCAAAATACCGAAATTAAGACCTCAATATTTTCCTAACAAATTATTCCCTGAAAAGTGGAACTAATGAAGCTTGATTCTTTATGGATTTATGTCCCATCTCTTACACCTCCCTACTGGAATAAGCCCAGCTGTCCTCCTGTCCTCTACCACATCACGCTGCGATGCCTCCAGCCCCCTTCAGCCTTCCAGCCCCCCACCCCCACGAACACGCAGCATCTCTTACTCTCTGGGGAGTACCCTCGCATGCCATGGCATCCTTCCCCTAGCCAGCCCCTGACTTTTTTGATTTGGCAGATGAATAAAGCAGTGCTTTCGCCAAGGAATATCACAGCAACGTGCAAAGCAGTCGAATGGCTTGCTGTTGTCAAACACAACGAATAATTGCCGAATTCTCCCTTCCTCCTCAACGAGAGTATTAATAAGGATTCCTTCCTCTATGTAGTTGCTAATTCTTGCAAAACTGGTAAGCACATAGTATCTCCGAAACATCTATGTAACCTGTGACAAATGTGTCAGCATACTGGAAACTGGGTCAGACAAATAATAAGATTGTGTAAGTAGTTTCCCTAGGGAACCAGACTAAGAGGCGTGATAGGATCTCCACTGACCAGCAGTCAGTAGAATCTTGTTTATGTATTTTATCTAAAGTAGAGCGTCACCCAGCGCTTCCTACGTTGCAGGAAGTGCATGTAGCACCTGCTGAGACTGCCTGCACTAGCTCAGAGCCAGCTAGACCGGCTTCTAGGAGCAGGACAAGAAACTTGTGCCAGGGCAAAGAAATTCTGCTTCTCAGTAGGTAATTTGACTGTTTTATTTCTCAGTAGGTGAGTTAGCACAGCTATACCAAAACCTGGGCTGAAGATGACTTAGCTTTGCTGTCCCTGCATGGCGTTCATTTTCACTTCTAGAGACTTCGGTTGTTCAGCAGGGAATGTTAAAAGTGAAACATTACAGATACCAAATCTCTACAAGGCAATGGAGCTGAGAGGCACATGTGACAACAAACATAGCTACCCCAATATTGTTCAATACCATTAAACTGCGTGGGGAATTGGGCAAGCCACATTTAATATCTGATGCAAAATATATTCCCATTTTGTTCTTCTAGGAAAACAAGGCATTGGCTGCATACGTAAACTGTAACAACGCTTTATTACAAGGCATGATGAACTGGATTGACTTCATCTACAGTAATGGGACAACTGTTTTCAAGCAGGGCCATTAACCCAGTAATCATCTTTCCAATAACCGGCTGAGGAAATGGTAAACGTCTTTAAAATTAACTACGCTGATTAATGAATTGAGAGTGCTGAGGCACGGAGAGAGTGTGCTGTTGAAACGCATGCTCTCCACCTCTACGCACGCCTTCAGGTTCCCCTGGGACACCCGCGAGTCTCAGTTCTTAGTCAGTAACGCCCAAGGGTGCACAGCACTGGGGCAGTGCATTTGTGGTAGGATCAGGGCCGGGTGTAAGGCAGCCAGCAGGGAGGAAGGAACACAAAATCGTGGGAGGTTGGCAGGAACACTGGCTGAACCAGAAACAGAAGCTGAACACGTGTGTCCAGGGGAGCTTGCATGATCCAGAATGGGATTGGGAACAAGGATGAAAGGATTGGATTGAAAGGTCCATGTTTGCAAAGCAAAGGAGAAGAGCTGAAATTTCAGCCCAATAAATTTTCTGATTTTTTTCCCCTACATACTCAATTTAACTTAATTTCAGTATCAGCTGAGAGACAGTCATCAACAGCTTTTCATGTTTTAACCTACATCTTCCTTATGAAGTTCCCACAAATTTACACACAGAAGTTTTGTCATCCCAGACCACATTTTGCTTGTGATCTCTTCTTAAACCTAAAAAAGTACTGAAGGTAAATGCCTCACACTTGTACAACACAGAGGTAGGTCTCAGCTCAGAAAAGCTGGTTGGGAAGTTTTAGAGAAAGTGCTTTTTGCCATCAGAAAATGCCAACTTGTCAAAAAGAAAATTATTAAAAGTAATATATTGTTTTCCATGGACATATAGTTAGGTAGGTTCAGATATTTCCATGAGAAAAATCTGTTCTGAATGAGAACAGAAACATGAATGTTACTTATTCACTCCCAAAGTCAGAAGAATACCTGAATATATCATAGCACCCTACTAAATGCAACAGAGTAAGTGGCTGTCTACTCTCTATACAGCTACTTTACTTTGTTTAAAAAAAAAGTAAAATAATAGAATTCCTCAAGAAAGACTAAGTGACCAAACAGCCTGGTGACTAAGTCTCACCTACGACGTACAGGACTCCAGGCGAGCTCTTTTTCAATCCATTTCAGGGCCCACATTTGACTCTGACAAAAATAATGTTGAAAACATTATGTCAAATGTCTGCTCCAAATCCCATAAAGCACTGCTTGGATACGGCCCAAGTAAATACCCTAGCCACTGGATGTTGGCTATTCTGGGATGTCTCATTCTTTCTATTCATGTTTTGTTTTTTAAATCATTCTGTGACAAATCTAAAACAAATGTCAAAACCGTTAATTTTTTTATATAGTAGAATTTTTTTTTGTTTGTGGACAACTCTAATTCTCAGTGCACCACCCTTAACTCTTAAATTCATTTTTTCTCTTATAACTTGATCCAAGTTGCTGGTCTTCAGAAGAGTGAGACACATTTAGCTCTTGCACAGGAAAAATTAATTTGATTTGTGCATTCTGTATTGTCCCATATCACTGATTTTTCAAAGTGTGCTTTACAAGCATTTGGGTTCCATGAGCTGCTTTTACAGGGATGTAAAAAGGTAAATAAGACAGGTTGCTTTGATATGCCATAAAGGATTGGCTGCTGCCAAAGCCTGCAAATCAGAAAATTTTCATGATCGCTGCTTTCTACCAATATACATGTGTCCTACTGTTGTTAGTGTAGGTTGAAAGCTTGTGATAAGCTTTTCTTTGCACTACTAACATTGTTAAAACCTAAGAGAATGGGAAGATTGTTTGAAAGACAGTAAGAAGAATACTTTGGCTCAGGAGATTAATGTATAACCAGATTCATCACTTTCAAGAGAAAGCAATTTTGCATCAAAGTTAACATAAATTTTATATACTTTTTCCTCATCTTTATCCTAACGTAATCATATGAAAACTAGAAAAAAAAAATCATTGACACTGTTGTTTTTCATGGGTAACATTTATCACATCTCTAATATGACCGCTAAACATGAGAATTTCTAGTCAAAACATTAAATAAAATCTGGTTTACATGGCATTAAAACCAGTTAGAAATCCATCTGTTCATTTATTCTGATGAATTAATTCCCATAAAATTCTGTAGATACATTCAGAAGACAAGGTGTTTTTTTAGCCTACCCACCTGACTTCTCAACCAGAAAGTCTCTGAGGCAGCAAATTTTAGTCAGATATATTTAGTCTTTTTTCAGAAATTTTCAGTAAAAATAAGCCTCGAATGTGGATTTTTGAGGAAAGATGTGACAAAATAAATACTCTACCTTCACGCTATCACATTACACAGTTACCATACTTAATCCTGAGAACTAGAGTCACAGCACTTTGTACAACGTTTATATGCATACAAATGAGAAAAATAAAATCATGTTCATGGAGAACATTGTCACATGCTTATGGACCTTGGCTATGCTGCCACGAAAAATGGTCGTTCTCACAAAAGGCCAGGCCAAGCCTCAGCTGCAGAACTGCCCTTTAACAGCAGCATTTTCTCTATCCCTAGCGCAACACCACAGCTTGCAGCAGAGTTAGGCTCTGCATTTTATTAGCTCCCTTGATGTCCAAACTGCTCTTCCATACATACCAAATATAGTAAACAGTAAATGCTCAGCTTTTTATTCTTGCCTCAAGGCTTAGAAACAACTTGCAAATCCTCTCAATTCATTTTACATCCCCATTCCTTCCATCAGACTTGCTAACAGTATCTTTCACAAAGATTCTTTTGTTTCTACTGGAAATCTCTTAAAGATTTCCTTGACATTTCTCTTTCTCACAGTATCCTGTCACAGGGCGTAAACCTTCATCCTGCACTTGCCCAAATCCTTCCTTTTTCCAAGACACGCTGAAACCTTCCATCCCACTCTCCTATGAAGGAAAATGTGGACCCTACCCACAACCAAAAAACAAAAGCCCAAAGCTGTGAACTCCTCAGCCCTTCCCACAAATGGCAGAGTGCCCTCACACCCCCATCACATTGCGGAGACTCAAAGGTGTTCTGAATCTTGTAAGAGTTACTTTTCTCCGTTATTTAGTCTTTACTCTGAATATGTGTTTCCTGTCTTAATGGATGTTCTCTCTTCTCCTTCCATGATCTCTGCCTATCTGTTTCCAAATGAAGCAGTAGCCCATGTTCTAAGTTATAAATACTCCTAGTAAACCAGATGCTAGAAAGCAAACTCCAGATTCTTCCAGAAGAAACTGGCATTTCTATCTGCAAATGTGGTCAGTGTAATTCCTAAATCATCCAAATTACGGACTTTTGCTGCCTGACCTGTCATCACTTCCCAATTACATACTATGAGGAAGCTATGTAAATAGGTTTTTGTTTAAGTGGAAGGTCTTCCGTGCTATTCTGCTGATGTATTCAGGACACAGAAATCGGGACAGAAATAATCAGGAAGTGATTCACAATCTCCATAGCCCCTCAACTGTGTGAAGACACACTGTCTATGGTACACGTATCCGTACAGAGCGTCCTACTGTTACTCATCTGGAAGAACAAGAGCTGGGGTTCAGTTTGTCACCAAATCTCCAATTTCTCTAGAAACTAAACAGCTGAAACCTCACCCCTGCTCAGAGCTTTCCGCGGCTCACGATAACCACACGTTATTCACAAAGATGATTTTTATCCCCAAAACAAATGTGATGATCTTACTGGAATGTAAAAATCTGAACTTCTTTGGATTTTACATTTTTATTTCCAAATGAGTTTAACAGACAACAATCTCAAAAAAAATTTAAGCTTTTATATGGAACTCATAAGAGTCTATTTTATAGCCTCTTGAGTTAAATAAACAAAAACAAACAAATGGCTTCCCTCTGCTGTTTTCCCGACAATCCAAATATTTAGAACTCTTTATAGGATGCTAATTGTGGAAATTCATGCTTTTAAATTATTCTTTTTGGGTGCCTTGAACAACAAAAACAACAGATTCTCTCTTGTGGTCAGACCACCAAAGCGGAGTGAAGTGCAGCAGCCCGGAGAGTTTCTGCCCCGTGTTCTGCTCCGCTTGTCCTTTTGAAAGGGGGCTCAGTGCAGAGCCTTGTCGGGACCTCCGCTGGTGCCACTGTTTATAGAGGGGGTCATTAGGAACAGTTTAGTTGGAACAAAAGAGGGTTTGTTTCTATTGTCCCGCTTGCAGTTTGACGATGTCTTAACTGAAAAATTATCTTAGTAGCTTAACAGTATATATTTGCCTATGGGGCTCAGACAACTGTAGAAAAGGCTTGGGATGAATGCTGAAAAGATGCCCTTTACAAAGCAAACTCGGTGCACGCTGAGCACTATTTAGGAAGCAAACATTTTCCGACTGAAAACTTAGAAGTCCCAGCCTCAGAAAGCTAAACTCTTACAGCATTGCACTTACAACTAAAGTATCCTCCACAAGCAGAGCGGCAGCAATACCAGCCTCTCCACATACAGTCACGGAGAGCCCCAGGTTAGTTCCTCAGTGGGGTAAATCAGCGTGCCTCGGTCTACTCACACGGTGCTATGCCAATTTACACCAGCAGAGGAAACAGTCCCTTCATATTATTTTAAAATCCTCCAGCATAAACTTCTGATTAATGATTTTCTGCTGCTAAAGCTCTGGGAGATTGCTTCACGCAGCCACTTGTAATGTGACAAACCTCTCCCTCGGTCGGACCGGGAGCTGGAACGCTCCTCAAGCCATGGAGAACGGGGGCCAAACCGTGCTACTCTGCGCAACTTGGGAAGGGATTTTTGCGGCCAGGGCTTTGGAGAATCAAATGAATCTCTCACTTCCGTCTTGTTTCAGACCAGTTCAGAAACACCACTATAAATCATCACAGATATAAAGAAAGTTATTTTAGAGGCAGCACCAGGGAAAAAAATGCACACTGTATCCCTGCAGCCCCACGCAGCTCAAAACTGGCAGCTCAGAACTCCCAGCCTGAGTAGCTCTAATATATATTAAAAATAAACTGTTAAAATAATTGTTCCTATGGAAATGAAATATAAATAAAAGTAGAAGCCTAGACCATATTAAGATAATGCTGGACCAAATTCTGTTTCCTGCTTATTTAAAGGCAGAAGATAAGCCTCAGCAGGAGAGAAACTGTGGGGTGCAGCTGTTGTACATAACCCTGCTTCCTACAGACCTGTAAAACCCATGGTCTCCAAAGATCTCTCTGCTCCAGCAACAGAAGTTTTATGATTCAGGGGCATGGTACATATGGTTTAGCATACACACCCCAATTTTCCATGCAACCTCCCCTGTTAGGATTACTAATACTTGTGGCATGAGTAGTTTGTACAGCAGCTGTGCAAGGGTTATGCAAGCATTTATGTACACATTGGAATAAAGGCACAAAATAATGGTTCTTTTGAGGTATTACTCTGCACCTGCCTGGAGAGAAAACGTAAAGCCATCCAAATTTGTCCTATTGCATTTTACAGGTCAGAATCAGTTATTGTTACTCCCTTTGAAAACAATGAATAGGTTTTATATGCTTTTTGGACATAGCTGAGTGTAAAAGTACCAAACATCTCTACCTTTAGTGAATACAAACCGCAGAAACCTAAAAAATACTCTAGAAGACATACATATATGTTAGTAAGAGGAATCCTGAATGTCTGTTGATGGACCGTAGCAGCAAAGATCACCATTTATTGTAAGAAAATGTTACAACTCAGCAGACTTTCAGAGGCACATTTCCAAGGTGCTGCAGCATGGCTGAAGTCCGCTCCTAACAGTGACATATGAGTGCGTTCTCAGCACAGTTTTTCACAAATATAGGCCTAAGATTTCAGATGTTCAGATTACAATGTTACCCGTGAAGGAAATGCCTGGGTTTATGCCAAAAGCTTCAACCAAATCAAGTGCTCACAGAATAATTTTATAGTACGTAATTAAATTCAGTTTTTCTTGGGCTGCTTCGGCAATATCTGGACTTAAAAGTGGTCCTATGTTAAACAATATTCATATGTGTGTATCTGTGGTACAGAAACATATTACTTACATAAAGTTTAAAGAAATTATTGGGGTATACTGGTGTATGCACACTGCACATGTTCATACCAGTATAGAAACAATTACACACAAAGATATATATAAAATGTAACACAGGCCTATATTCAAGCTATATATAGATGCATGATAAATATCATACTACAAGTGTTCCAATGACATGAACTAATTTCTAATGTTTTCTGAAGTAAATAATAACAACAGAATCCCCATCGAGATCCCATTTTATAAAGTGAAGTCCTATGAAGTGCTGAACTGTGAAGGATTGAACTTTGTCCACCTTACTCAGTTGATGAACATTAGATTCAGCACCAAAGATCATTTTCTATTTAATTATCAATAGCATCTCCAGAAACTATTATGCCCTTTCACACCTCAAAACACAGATTTCATTTATGACTCTCCTCTGATCAGTAGCAATGGGAATCAACACTTAATTTTTATAACATAATAGGTATAGTCCAAACCAGAACAGTTCAACCCAGATCTGTTCAAATTCCTGGATTAGAGCTAATATAATGGCTTACCCATAATGCGATTACTTTCATGTTGGTGAACACGTTCTCAGTAGTAACGCTGAAGAGATGAATAGAAACTTTTGATAAGAATGATCCCAAATAGCATAATTAAATATGCAAGCTAATTATGCATTCTTATACAAATAATAATACTATTATTTTTGTTATATAAGTGTTTTGCATGCACAGGGCCCAGAGGAGCAGTTAAAAATTCCTCAAACACATGCTATTTTAGTGGAAATATTTGGAAGAAGAAAAAAGTTTGCTATAATTTAGGACTTGCACTTAGTTCAAGCAAAATGAGAGAAGATGCAAAACAGAATGGAAGAAAAACATGGTTAACGTTAAAAAGAGGACATCAAAGCTGGAAGGCAAGGAGCTTGAAACTGATTCAGCAGAAAAGAGGAAAAAATGCTTTGTGTCTGATTTCTAAAAAGTCATTAAATGAGTTTGTGAGCAGAACCCACTACTTTTTACTGCCCAGTTGGTAAAATTGAATGCAAATGGCCAAATTCTGCCGCTGGCATCTGCCTAATACGGGTACATGATGATGACAGCAGCACATACAAATTCATTAAGCACAAACCTGCACATTTTTGTCCATTTCATATTTTAAAACCAGACCTTTGATCTCCTAAATACATGCTTCCAACTATACTGGCTTCCACGCAAACAAAATCAACAGCAAGAGTTGGTACAAAAATCAGATAAAAGCGTACACGCAAAGCTCAGAAAGATCAAAAAGTTACTCAATTGGTGATGTGGTTTGCGCAGAACCTCAGAAACATTGGGAGTTTGTTTTTATAGAAATAATCTGAAGCAGCAAGTGCCAACAAACAGGGATTACTTCATCACAAGCATTTCATTTTCCTTCTCAAGAAGAGGAGGACAGACAAGAGAAGCAGAGAATAGCCAGAGGAAAAACTGGTTTCTTAATTGATCCAGGAAGGAGAAGGAAAAAGACAATGACACGTGGGTGCCAATATTTCAGCAACCTGTGTGGAACTGATCCTACACGCAGCAGGATGGGGTTTATGCAGCAGGCAAGAAAGGAGGGAAGAGAAAGACGCTGCCCATGAGAAAGGCAATCCAATTTGTACCTTGTCTGTTTGAAAGGTATCCGAAATTCAAGCTCGGATCTGAGGACTCAGCCATTGCATTTTGAGCTGCATCATCCTTTATTGTATGCAGCAGAATAAATGCTGCTCTTTGTTGTGCCCCAAAGCAAGCTGAAGACAAGAGCCGTGGACCTCACATTCAAAAAAAATATTCTTTAACAGATTTCCCTTCTCTTTGCACACTCCTGGACTGTTTTTGTTATGCTGTTCTAAGAAGACGTGCAAGCAGTACCCCCACTGCAAACTATCACGCACTTCTTTAATGCTGTACTTGGCGCAATAGGGTCATAGAAAATACTGCTAGAAAATGTTAAATTCTTGCAACTATCCCTGTGAAAGCACAGGATACAGTTACAGCATCGCCCCCCCTTTAAAGAGCATATCCTGCAATAAATCAGGGTGCACCTAAACCTGGCCAAAGTCAGATCACTTAAACAGACAAAACAAGAAGGAAGTAGATTTGAACATCACTTTTTCAAGCAGTTTGTCACATCAAGAGGTTTCAAGGTTTACTTTTCTTCCTCTGCTGTTTCTTCAATGACATAAGCAGCTTCAACAGTCGTTACCCAAGGCATTAACAAGTCAGGATCCAAACCTCCCAAACTATCTTTTCCTTTCCTTTCTCTCAAAGAGTGATGTCATTCCAAAGCACAACACTGACCTGAAGTGTAGTCACTCTTTAAACATGGGCTACAAGCAATTCAGGTGTGAGTACTTCAGGCAACAGAGACACCTGCTCTCCAGCCCATGGTTCCATCCGTACAGGTTTTTTAATCTCACTGTCCATGACAAAGGCAAGTCTCCTTTGCCCCGCTGCTGCCCGATGAAAGGTCAACACTCAAAACTCGGGAAAAACCAACTGCCTACAAGGAACAAAAAAAGAGAGTGGAATCAAGTTATCTGCAGCTGAAAGGAGGGATGCTGAATCATCTGCCTGCCCGTCCACCATCAGTTTAAGCCAACCCAAGGCAGCCCAGCCCAGACACCCTCTCCTTGCCCCCAGCTGTGCATTCCTGTGGCCTCCCTAGTTCCAGCACAATACGTAGTCAGTCAGAGCAAGGAGCTGATCCAGCAGAAAATGAATTCAGCAAAATCAAATATCTAAATGGTTAAAAAAAGAGTACTTTTAAAACCACAGTCAGCTTCCTGACCTGTGTGTGGATGGAACCATTAGGGGTGGGGTTGCACAGCTGAAGGTCCAAGCTGGGGTGGGATGAGAAAAAAAACATCTTTCTGGGGAGAGGCCTGGCTTTAGATCAGCTTAAGCGAATCTACAAATCACACCCTTGGCAAGAGGGAAATTTAGGCAAATACCTGCCTGGTTAAGAGCAGGTTAGTGCTGCTCCTCAGGAAGTACAAAAGATGATAGAGAGTTTGATCTTCACTGGGCACCCAAAATGCAACTGCTCAGGTATCGGCGTTTTCCTTAGTGGGGAGCAATGAGAAGGCAGGCACAGGGGTGGCATTTGAGCACCTCCATTTGCACCAGTGAGTTTAGCAAGTGCTCTCATGGTACCCAAGGTGGATGTGGCTGCACAACCTCTTTTCCCACACCTTCCTCCCAGAGCTTGGGCCATTCCTAAACACCTGTTAGGACTGAGCTAGGAGTTTAATGCTGGTTCCGCCACTATTTCAGTAGCTCTGTGAGTCATTGCGATGTCATGCCTCAGTTTCCCTGTTATTAAGAAGTGCACATGCACACGTACAAGCGGACTAAATCACTCAGAGTGTTTCCCATGCAACTTTTTTGGCTAGTTACCTGCCGTTCACACATGGATTTCAAACATAAAGAGCTAAAAGAAGTGCTTAATATTAGTTTCCAGAACAGATGCAGGATATCTGGTGCTGGATATTGCTCGTCTGAAAACATCAGATGAACAATCTATCAAAAAAACCAACGCTGACCTCTTTTCTCCTCTGCCCCTCTTCTTCCTCCTTTGCCTAAGGAAGGAATCCTAATGTCAGCATAAACTTCGTGTGTATGTACATGGTTTCTGAAATTACCTCAGGCTGGATTCAGTGACCCAGATAAACCCTTCCATCCTGCCCTCCCTCGCTTCCCAAGTTAAGTTTGGGCAGCAGCAGCCTACATTTGTTATCCGAGATTACTATTATTATTATTTATGTGGCAGTATACATCTACCTGGACTCATCAGGAGCAGGGCTCCATTGCGGTAGGTGTAACACCCACTGAGTTTAAAAAAAGTAAAAGTCACTGCTTAAAAGAGTTGACAGTCCATCTGGAGACCGTACTCCACAAAGGCGCGTACCAGCGAGCGGAAGGAAAGGGGAAGGCGAGAGGCAGGGTAACGCCATGGCATGAACTGCCCGGCGCACAGGTTGATGGTTCCACTCCCAGTAAATGCTGCTATCGCACCATAACCCCCCCCTCGGGTTTCCAGTGCTTCCCCACTAACTGCCCTGGCTGCCCGCTGGAACAAGCGACCCGGGGCTCTGCGCACAGACACACCGGGTACGGAATCCTCAAGCTGTAAATAGCTGAGTGCCCTTGGTCTTGTCCCGGGCAGCCTCTCCCCAGCTGTACTTTCACAAAAAAAGAGTGGACGGGAAGGAAAAAGCCCCCCTGTGTACTCGTGTTTGTGCAGGCAGACGGTACCCTCGCGTCCACAAACTCTGCGGGAGCCTGGGCCCCCTCCCCACGCACGCCGCCCTCCCGCCTGGGGTGCCTGCTCCTTCATTACGTTCGCGTTAATTGCAGCGCCCGGGACCGGCTCGCCCTCTCCCCCAAGCCAGCAGCCTCCACAAACATCCTGCGCAGCAACCTGATCAGATGTTCCTCCTCCGGGCAGTTACACGGAGTTTCTCTCCCAAGCGGTTTGGAGCGCCTGGGTTTCCCCGCCCGCTCCTCCCACCAGCGCCAGCCTCCCGCTGCCGCTCCGCCGAGCCGCGCCGCACACACGGCTCCGTGCGGGACGCGGGCGGACCGCGCCGCTCCCGCTCCCGCTCCCGCCG
>Ga0065711_1029474_pt1 | contig 36076 bp, 26 predicted proteins | sample Hoacrofraction12_FD_59098 | JGI IMG/M metagenome (GOLD analysis project Ga0065711, IMG submission 59098) | Hoatzin crop microbial communities from Cojedes, Venezuela - Epithelial fraction 12 v2 (version 2) | ecosystem: Host-associated > Birds > Digestive system > Esophagus > Crop | place...
ACTCGCGGCTTGGGGGGGCGCGGCGCCAGTGCTGTTGGGGAGAGCGGCTGTCTGGGTCGTACGGTTCGTTGTTGTGTTTTTTCTCCTTATTTGTATCGTTGTTGTTCCTGTTTCCCTCTGTTTGCTGTTCTGTTAAACTGCCCTTATCCCGACCCACCAGTTTCTGCCTCTTTCATTTCATTCTCCTCCGCACGCCAGCGGGGGGAGGGGCGGCCGCGTGGCGCTTTTGTTGCCGGCGGCAGCCGAAACCAAGACACAAGTGCATGCAGATTTTTTTTTGCTGTACTAGTTTGTAGCATAGGAAAAGGACTTTGAGAATAATTGCAGAGCCAATGAGAATGGGTACATTGCATCTGGATTTATCTTTCAGAAAGTGAATAGACACTAAGATTTTCCAAAACACAAAGTTGCACCAACTAACTTACAATATAAAAAGTGTGTAGATCAGAATTTAAGTCATGTACACATTTGTTGTAGCATGGATCTGACAAGGTCTGCTATTAACAACATGTAGTTAGATTCTGCATACATGGTAGTAAAGAAAAACATGTTTAGTCATCTTCCTGGGCCTAATTGGGGGATGAATACCTGAGAAAGAAGAAAAAAGTAGTCTGGAACGCAATTATATGGGAAATTTAGTCTTATGTCTGACTACAAAGGTTTCTATGTTTGTATGCAATTGGTGGGATTAAAGTTGAATGAGAAATATTTCTGTATACTTTGTCCCTGATTCATTCTTGTTAATATATTTTTTTTCCCCTCAGCAGTTTTATGATAAAATGGTTCTTCAAAACAGACTTGGATTTAACCCTCCGTATCTGCCTCTTTCCTCCTGGATTTTGGAAGGTTTGAAAACCACACCCAGGTATGAATTTCTCTTTGAAACATCTCCTTGCCGAACCATTTGGAGGAATTTTGTGTGACAGTTTTCACTGGTATGCATATGAATTCTTATGACCAAATTTAAATATTTATCAGCACAAGCTAGCAAGGTGAAATGGTAAAACTTTTCCTAATCTTCCTTTCACATACAGAAGGCACTTTGGGATTATTGGCTGGTACATCACTAGTTAACATAAAACAGATAGTGCTAGTGCCAGGGTGTGTCAGATAGCCTTCTTTGATTTCTACTTAGAAAGACAGAGCAAAAATCTTTGGTAGCCACAGCCCTGGCATTCAGCTAACCAAATGCTGTGAAGTCTTCCAGTGCCACGGAGTGTTCTACTAATCAAGCAAACGTGGCTCTATACTGTTGTTGGGTGATGTGTTATATTTAGATGTGTTATTGCTTTTCCCTGAGCTACTGCATGATACCTTATTATTGCATAATATCGCTTAAATCATGCTACTACAGTTGCATGATTTTATTAGATCATTGTCCTCAGAAATCAAAATAGCACTAATATACATGCAAGCAGAATTTAGTCAAGTGAGAGTGCTCACGACTTGCCAGAAGACTGCGTAACTTTGTGATTTTTCTCATGCTTCCAAAACGGAAAGGTCTCCTAGGTAAATTTAGGGAAACCAGCAGCCAAATCCCTTTCTTTTCTTTCCCTGCTGTTGTGGTGGTTTTTTTTTTTAATCTGTGAAACATTGTTTTAGCTATTAGCAGGTGGTGGAGGGAAATCAGAAGCCTGCTGAATAAAAAACAAAGTCAGAACTTGGAATGAGAAATCAGAAAACCTATGGTACTGAAAAGGAGAAAAAAGAGCCAGGGAGATTTAACAAGCTGTCACAATGACGAGGTTTAGGTCAACGTAGTCTCTAAACAGCAATTTGAAAGTAAATCTTACGTCAGTTTTAAAAATAATATATATACTGTTATGCAGATGCTGATTATCATTCTGTGGCAGTACTGGAAAAAAAAGTCAGACAAAATTAAATCAAAACCTTCTACTTTTATGTTAAGGGTGGATTCTGATATCGTCTAAGCCAGGTCATGCTAGGACTAAGTAAATATCATGAGGTATTTTGAAACCATTGCAGTTACATCAGAATAAGACTTGCTGTCCTCTCCTGTGCCTGTAAAACAGCTTAAACACTGGTGTTGGGTTCATGATGTAGAGATCAGATAAATCGTATCAGACTCTTAATGATCAACAAGTGGCAAACAGATCATTCGAAAGGGTATTTTGTGAGGCGGCGACTGAAAACACTGCAGTCCTTGAGCAAAGCAAAATGGTTATGTTGTGCTTATTCTATATGTATCTGGGTCCCCTATAAGTCAGCTTGATCCCATAGGACATGATTTAAATTGTGAGGCAATTAATACATTTGCATTAAGATTAACTAAAAATATCACCCTAACTAAAGTAGAACTTCTGTAAAAACATTGTCATACCCACAGTCCTCTTGTTTCACTTACTTGGAGCTGATGTTGTAGAATATACGATTTAATAAAGCAAAACAGAAATTAAACCCGTCAACACTCACCCCACCATTTAGAAGGAAAAAACACAGCACAAACCCCCCACTCTCTGTTCCTAAATAGCCGAAAAGGATAAGCAAAGGAAGTTAGGGAAATTCAGTGTTATACTCCCAGGCTGGTGGTAACAGTTTGTGGCCTCCCTATAACATGCATGGCTGAGTACAGTAGCATTTGTGTTGAGTTGCTAGCACACTTTGTATTCATTCTGAGGAAAGAGAGAGAAAATTTAATGACATTTAATCTTTGACTTCCACTGGACCCTGGAAGAGATCCATCTTTATTAAGTCTACTTTGCCTGTGCTTGTAAACTGAGAAACATACAGTAACTGACTAGAAACACAACAAATAGCTTGATGAAAATGTCCTCTCAGTGCAAAATACTATCAATGTTAATGTGATTATTACGTATACTACTATCAGTGCTGCCTTCCTTTTCCTTTTTTCTTAATGTTTCTTCTTCTTTCTGTTAAAATATGAAGTTATCCATTTGACAACTTATTGATTTCCAAGTTGGAGCTCTACATCTCTATCACAGTTGCTTTTAAATATTTAGAAATTGACATGCTTTGCATTCATATGAATTGGAAAGAAGATGGAACGAAAAAATCTTTCTCCCAAAGACCTATGAATCTGATCTATGTGCCTGGGTCACTTTTGAAATGGGATGAAGTTCTGCATCCCATAAGCTCGTATATACAAGCCCTTTGGTTTTGTGTGGGAGCCTAAACACTTTAACGCATGTGGGCTCCGAACACTTCAGAAAATATTAGCAGAATGTGGAAAAAAAATTCACATTCAAGGAACCCAAATCTTCAATCTATTTTCAAGATTCATAGCAAAAAAAAACCTACTTGCTTTAGTAAGAATATTTATTTGACTAAAACTGGCCACGTTGGGGAAAGCTGTTTTACAGATGGAGTTACAATTTACATGTGGAATCCGTTACAGAAACATAATACTTATTTACTTGTGGAGGTCATCACATGCTTCCAAAAAACAAAGTGATATAAATAAAATCCTTTGAGCTTAATGGATAACGTAACATCTAATGTACTGACTGTTGTCACACGGTAATTCTATAAATCACTATAATTTAATTTCGTAAAGGCACAGAAGAAATTCATTTACGAGCACTTAAGCTGTGTTAGAATGTTGGTTGTACCTTCTTGGTGATTTACTTAGGATTTACCACAATGACCTGAGTTACAGAAATACTATTTTAAGTTAAAGGAATGACTGACCTGGGTTCAAGCTGAAAACAAATGTTCTGACAACTACAGTTTAACTCGTCTGTCAGTATCCAAGAGTTCTTTGGAAGAAACAAAGATTTTTTTTTTTTTAACTATTATGTTGATTCTTAATCTTGTATAGATACATGTATACTGGGAGTAGAAGAAAGCAGCTAGAGGAAGAACAGGGGGAAAAAACCCCTAAATGAGAGAAAGAGTAGCAAAATGGAATCAGAAGTTTAACTTTGAGTAATGGAAACAGGCAGCTTGCTGAATGAAAATTTTATACCAAGAAACTGCTGTCAAAATGCTGTTGACAATAGTGGCTTCATATTTTAAGTATGATAGGAGAGGTATAGTAAACAATTACTGCTATTTGGATTAGATAAGAAATAGCAAATTTGCTTTAAGGAAATTATCGCAAGGTCTGGTGCAGTTAGAAGCTGTTATGTAGTAATTCAAATAGGAAAAGATGACAGGTGGTTTGCTATGGTTGAGAAACATAAGAAATATCTGCCCTTTGCACTGCACATATGAGTAGATTACAAAATGCAATTTAATTCAGAATGGTAATTAGGGGAGGGTGCACAACCAACCTTCCTCGCAGGAAAAGACATCTGTCTTACCTGTCACTCATTGGGAACTAACAGTGTTTTTTCACATTGCACAAGATCAGTATAGCCTCATTTTCCAAAAGTAGGAAAACTTCCTGAGGTTTTGTGTTGGCTCCAAATTTAATCATATATCCTACCAACATTACTTGCTATCTCTGAGATACTGCATAAACATTAACCAATTTGTCTTTGCCATAAATCTGTGAAATAGATTGCTGTTTTCAACATTGCCAGCACCACCATTTTTGCAGAGGGTAAAACCGAAAATTAGAGACTTTTAAAGGCATTGAAACATGTTTTTCCTCAGTATTGTGGCACAAATGACACTGAGATTATATACATTTGGAGCTTCTGCAGCTACAGTCAGGATACCAAAGCACGCAGATGTGTCTATACACTGAGACCAGCCAGCTCTGCAGTGCCCCCGCCAATACTGCTCGTGAGGCATGGGTAACATTCACCCTTGTGCACATCTTTATTTGGAGCACCCTGCATAGAAGCCCATGGTGAAGGTGCTGGCACCACATTAACCTGTTTTCATTACCAGTTTAGCTGGATTATGCATGGGATATGCAAACATGAGTAGAAGAATGACATTTTTGCTCTTTCTGCTTACCAGTACCTGTCAAATTATTTCCTGTTGACTGCTTTGGTTTAAACAGGAGTGGTAAAATGCCCATTTCTCTCCTAGCAGAGGACTACCAGTGATAAGGATAGTCTGAGACTGAGAACACCAAACCCCCATTTCCAACTCCCTGATGGCTCCTGGCATCATCAGGGAGGCTATTAAAAGAGGGCATTTTTGTGTCAGAGGCAGTGCTTTGTAACAAGCAGTCACAGCCAATGTGAAAGGTGCATTTAATACTGAGGAAGTCATGGTCAGTGTTTGGAAATAAGGCCCATGAAACCCCTTGGGACACTGGGGGTTTGTTACCAAGCATCCCTAATGCTGCGTCAAGAGTTCCACTGAGTCCTGTTTGAGCATGGCATTCAGATTTTAAGCCTCAGCTTCTTGTTCCCTTCCACTAGAAGTCTAGTGGGCAAGGCTAGTACCTTCTAGTACCATCTGACGAACTTAAAACGAAAAGACCCTTTGCAAAAGGCAAATAATGAGTTTATAATTGGAAATGTAGGGACCAAAAATTGTAGCTGCAAATCTGTACTCAGTCAGAGATAAGATATAAGCAGTTGACTCTGTGTCCAATCAAAATAATTGTATAGTATCTGAATGTTAAATTTCCTTGTTCGCTTGGGAGGATTTAAGGGAAATTTTTAACAGAAAAATATTCACGGAGGAATTGAAATAGTGATAATCAAGAAAATAAAATTTTTTTAACAATTCCTATATAAGAAATTGCTTCAATGCAGTGAATGGTCTAGTCTATGTAGCTGATTTGCTTAGTTTAATTGTAAAGAGGAGTAAATATTTTGGTGTTGGAGCTGTCAAACAAAAAAGAAAGATGGAGAAGATGTATTACATCACCCTGAGGCCAAATTCACAGCTGCTGGAAGCTGGTATAATTCCATTGACATCAATTCCCATTCTTTTCACTTGCAGCTGCAGACACACAGTGCCCCTGAAATACCTAACACCATCTATTCATATTGGTTCTTTTATTTCAATACAGTTTTCAGTGCTTAGTCCCCTACATTTTGGCTCATTAGTATGCTGATGTATTGACTAATGTGAAAATACACATTATTTTGTTCTTGTACTACTGTACCTTTTCACCTCTAGCAAATTTAGCAGATTTAGTCTTTCACAACTAAATACAAGTAAAATGATACTTGAACCTTTTACATCAGAAAAGCAGGCATCAAAACAGCAGACTCTGCTAATGCATTTACAAAAGTGTAAACTACCAACATGGCTTTGATTCTGGACTATTTTGATTAAGAGTGAATTAAATGAAAATGTGACACAAAATAAAAATGCTTTACAGTGACCATCAATAAGTAATATTTTTTTTAACAGTCACATCTTTTGGGATCCATTGCCACTGAGGTGTACTTCAAAGAACATCCTAAGAAGAAAATTTAAGGATGTTGACGTATTTTTATATTTTATACATGAAAACTATAATTTAAATATAATTTATAAATTACAAATGGATATATTTACCACTTTTTTGCAGTTGTTCAACTTTTTTCCTTTCTCTGAATTGTCATCTAGTGGATTTATGAAAGGGCAAAAAGTCAGTACAGCACAGGGTAGAATTAAGCATTCAGAAAGAGATATTTTGGAAAATGTTAAATGTATTTTAAATAACTACCAAGCAGGTTAGGTTTCTGGGTTAGAATTACTGCTGCTGCATCATAGCACAACAGTAACTTAAACAGTGAGATGGAGAAATCTCTTACACACGTATCTACTCTGAGTTCCAAGGAAAAATGTGGTTACTATAGCAACTGCCACATTACGCTCATGCAGTCTCTGGAATAGATTAAATTGCTGAAAAACTGCAAGTTTTCATTTGACTCTGTTCAGAACTACAGCTAAATGTGCTAGAGTTACTTAATCAAAGGCATGTCAGTGTGCATATTCTTACAGATTACTGGCTGAAATCTTGGCTTTCTTGTTACTTTAGCTTAGTTTTTCTGTAACAAATACTAATTCAAAATAACTTAGTCATACTCATTTACTGTTTAGGTGGAATCCATTTGGCCATATGTACGTGTTTAGGTAGAAATGCAGTATAGAAATATCTTGCCTTGTATTCTTACAAGTGTTAGATATAGGGGTTTAGAAAATCAAGGCTTGCTTTCTTTTCCATAGGAAGCTTATTTAGGACCATCCTAAAATTTTATTAAGAAATATTAATCATTATATAACTATGGGAGCAGAAAGAAAATCATCTGTTTTGTTTTCTGTAGAAATTCCACTCTTATAGGCTTGATACAGTTAGTCAACAATTGCAGGTAAAGTCATCTAACTTTGATCCATTATTTGAACACAAACATTTTCATGCTTTATGTTATAAGTGCTAAAATGCAGTGATTCTGAGGAGTAGGGATTTATTCCTTCCTGATGTGTTTAACTACTTCAAAAGTTTAAATATCTAAGATGCAGGGAATCTTTGCTGCAGATATTTTTTGGCTGATATTCATGAAGAATGAAATACAGAATAAACAACATAGGATACAGCTGTAGAAAACAGAACTTCTCTTTGAACAGCTGAGATGCCAGATCATCTCATGTTGTGATAAGAAAAGTGCAGATAATTTTGAATTGTAGGTCTTTTAGACCTTCCCAAGCTGTGACTTCTGACAGACAAAGTAGGTATTGTAGTAGGTATATCTAGAAGAATTTAAAACTGAAATCCTGGTATTACGTGCTGTCCTGGTTTCAGCTAGGATGGAGTTAATTTTCTTTTCAGTAGCTGCTGCATTTTGGATTCAGTACGAGAAGAATGTTGATAACACTGATATTTTCAGTTGTAGCTATGAAATCAAGGACTTTCTCCAGTCTCCCATGTTTGGCTAATGAGCAGGTGTGCAGGAGCCAGGAGGGAGCACAGCCAGACAGCCAGCCCAAGCTGGCTGGTGAAATATTCCATAACATGGATGTCATACGCAGTTTGTTAACTGGAGTTGGCTAGTGGGCAGGAATCCTTTTTTCCAAAAGTTCAAATCCTCTCTCATCTGGGAGTTTGAACTTTGACGGGAGCTCGTTCTTTTTCAGGAATTTCACGAAATCTGTGATTTCCAGGTTCTGCTATCACTGCTCGGGGTCTGGCTGCAAATTGGTCATCAAATGGTGAGAAAAAATGTCTTGTATATAGTTTGTTTTGCATATTCATTATTATAATTATTACTATCATCATTCGTAGGTGTATTGGTATGTCCTTTGTTGTGTTATTAAACTGCCTTTATCTCAGTCCATGAGTTTTACCTTCTCTCCATTTCTCTTCCCCACCCCACTGGGGAGGGGAAGGGGACGAGTGAGTGAGTGGCTGTCCAGTGCTTAGTTGCCGGCTGCCAGGTTAAACCTCTACATGTGCATTTGTATGTTGTTAGTTGTCATTCTAGACCTTTTCCTCTGTTCTAGGGAGTTAATTTTTAGCAATGTAGTTGCTGTTGATTCTTCTCACTGCTTAATGAACAATTTTTGTTACCTCCTGCTGACTCTTTTTTGGGCTTGCCCCGCTGCGTTAGTGTGCAAAGCACTTTGCAGAGTTAGGGCTTTTAGTTGTTTTGGTGTTGCTTTTGTTCTAATGTGATGTGAAAAACTCTGCCTGCTTTTGATGTTTTCTTATTTCTCCCTGTGGGTTAGATTTCCCAAAGTCTTGAGTATGTGGCAGCCCATCCAGAAAGTAGCTGGGTGGAGTCCTTCCAAAGACCTAATTGTTTCACATGACCTCCTAAGGGTCATGAGCTTATTAGAACTGCACTCCTAATCTTAGGAGTTAATGAAATTAACTTTTTGTTTAGAGTTCCAATTACATTCTTACATGTTTCCACTGACAAATCATGACAGCAGGTGAGACTGTACTTTGTTCGGGCGTTCTATCTTTATTGGATCTTCTTTCGGCAGTGCTTCTTACTGATTTGATTCGGTTTATCTATTTGGTGGTTATCTGAGGACATGACTGTGGTACTCTCTTTTCTGCTTACTACTTAAAGTTTTAGACTAAATGAGTGCTTTTTTCCACCCCTCAGGGTAATTTTTATTTTTCGAGAGGACACAGCAGTCTGATGCTGAAACATGAACAAGTCTTTTGTAATGAGTGACAGTTATTTCATTTCCTTCTATACCTAATATCATAGCTCTTACAGCTTATTTGAATATGTCATTTGGTATTTTATACAGAAATGCTGCATCATTTTCTTTGTGACATCCTTACTTGCAGATTTAACAGCACCAGGTTATCTAGAATTGCAGTTATTGGCTCTATGTGTTTATGAAATACATTATCATAAATATTAATGATTTTTTGTGTGTATTTGATATTAGTTTGCAATGTTAATCCTGCCTCAGGACGAGCTTCCATCATGACAAGTACAAGAAATGTATTCTTCTTGCCTGCTTTGTGAGCTTCATAAATTAAAACCTTTGAAATACACACAATGTAATTTGCCGTGCTTTTCCCCCTATGATATTTCTCTCAATACCTTGCCATTGAGATTCCACAGGAGCTACATTTTTCCTTGTCAGGTAACCTTGGTTCTATCATCTTCTTTGTCTTAAACTGTCACTTTCTTCTTTTGTTACCCACTTCATTGTGTCATCTGGGAGCACGGGCTCCTGTGCTGCCACTTCTCTGGTAAAACACATCTTTGTGTTGTGCTGGAGATGGTTAGACTCAGGCTCTGCTTGTTTGAAGGTGGGACAATATTTGTGTTAAGTGTTAGAGAAGATAAAAGAAGAGAAAAATGGCCTCTAGTCAGAAGGAAGCTATCTTCAACTCTTTTCACTGTAGATCCAGCTGAAAGCAAAATGTATGAAACTGCAGTGCACTGTGGAGAAAAAAAGTTACCAAAACCATTTCACTATTCCACGTATGCTCTATTTACTTTTTTTTTCCCTTGTATTTTATTCAAACTGCTCAGTCTTAGTCAATATTAAAGTCTGTTTCTGGCTATAGTAAGAATTTTATATATTCCATTAAAATGTGTCAGTAAACTGCATCCAGCTTAGTTTTCTGAGGATGGCTTTCTGAGTAGCTACAGTGATACAACAGAGAATTAGCTGAACATTTCTGCCTAATTTTCTTGTTTATAGGCATCAAACGTATTTTTATCTGTATTTCCACTAAATTCACTTTTTGACTAGTTTTCATACCCAGAAAACTTTGAAATTAAGAATAATTATTAATGCATAAAATACTTGCAGAAAAATGCCTACTTACTACTTTTATATTGATGATAAAGTCTCAGTGCCATGAGAGAACATTTTACCAGTAAGGCTTTCCTACATATCTGTATGCCCCAGGTTTTATTCACTATTAGCAAGATTCACACTTGTCAGGACCTGTCATATATTTAACGATTTCCTTTCCTAGTGTCTTAGTTACAGTAAAAATTCAGCTCATTGTTTATCCTTCAGCTCTCTCATTTTGCTCCCTCTTATTGCTAAAATTATCTCGAAGTTTTCATTGCTACCACTATTTCACTTCTAAGTATTTCCATAGACGCAAAAGTTGAGAAGACAATTAGATGTTCCAAGTGACTTTAGAGAGTCCAGGGTATGAACAGGGCAAACCCACTGGTGTTTTATTTTTCGTAGTATATTGGGTTTATGTGGAAAGATTTGGTATCGGGAGAAATGGGGGGTAGGGACTTGGGGGTGGATGCTGCAGGGAGGGATGTCCTCTGTGAGAATAGACTGGGGTTGTCTCTGTGGTGTTGCCCCAGTAGTTTCAGCCAGCTCCAAAACAGACCCACTGCTGGTCAAAGCTGATCCCATCAGCAAAGCTGGTGATGCCTCAGTGAAAACATGTTTAAGAAAGGGTAAAAAACGCTTCACAGCAGCTGTGAGTGAGGAGTGAGGCAAGAGAAAAAATGTGAAACAACCTGCAGACACCAAGGTCAGTGAAGAAGGAGGGGGAGGAGGTGTTACAGATGGCAGAGCAGAGATTCTCCTGCACCCCATGGAGCAGACCCTGGTAATGCAGGTTACCCCCCTGCAGTCCATGGAGGAACACAGTGGAGCAGATATCCACACCATGTCCCATGGAGGACCCCAGGCTGGAGCAGGTGGATATGCCCTGAAGGAAGATGCAGCCCGTGCAGAGCCCACACGGGAGCAGGCTTTCTGACACGAACTGTGGCTGGTGAGGAACCCATGCTAGAGTAGTCCATTCCTGAAGGACTGTGCCCTGTGGAAAGAATCCATGCTGGAGCAGTTCTTGAAGAACTTCAGTCCATAGGAAGGACCCACACTGAAGCAGTTCGTGAAAGACTCTGTCCTGTGGGAGGGACCCCACGCTGGAGCAGGGGAACAGTGTGGGGAGGAAGGAGCAGCAGAGACAAAGTGTTATAGACTGACCACAATCCCCATTCCCCATCCTCCTGAGCCACTTAGAGCGGGAAGGAGGAAGAAGAGATCATAGAGATCATAGAATGCTTTGGGTTGGAAAGGACCTTTAGAGGTCATATAGCCCACCCCCCTGCAGTGAGCAGGAACATCTTCAACTACATCAGGTTGCTCAGAGCCCCGTCCAACCTGGCCTTGATTTCTTCTAGGGATGGGGTCTCCACTACCTCTCTGTGCAACAGTCAGGAATGAAAGACTGAAGATGAGCCTGGGAAGAAGGAGGTGTGAGGGTAAGGTGTATTTAGTTTTGTCTTTTCTCATCATACTACTCTATTTTTAATTGGCAATAAACTAATTTAATCTTCTCCAATTAGAGTTTGTTTTGCCTCTGGTGGTCATTGGTGAGTGATATCCCTGTTCTTATAAACCCATGAACTTTTCCATCTAATTTTGTCTCCCTGTCTTGCTGAGGAGGGGGACTTGAGAGTGGTTTGGGGGCATCTGGCAGGCAGCCAAGGTTGACCCACTGCACATAGCTTGCTTGCAGTGTTGTGAGAAGTAGAAACTGTCTGATTGATGGATTTGCCTTGTGTAGAAACTTAGTTGTGCTTTCTGTAGTTTCAATGCCTATTGCTGTACCATTTGCAATGACCCTATGATGTGATGACACCAGTCTACACATACAGCTTCCCAAATCCAGTTTTCAGAAAATCAGGTGACTGATTCTGAACCAAATTCATGTAACTGAGAAGACAGTGCACCCTGATGGGTTCAAAATTAATTTGAAGTATACACAAAGGGAGTAACTTTCTTACAGATTCTAGACATAAATTTTTAGCAGAACACTTGAGTGGAATATTATAAATTCTTTTATAATGATGCCCAGTTTAATTACCTCCTCCTAACTAATGGTTTATTCTTCTCTCCTTTACTGATCTGTTTATCAACAAATTACAATCTCTTCTTCCACTGATCTTCTAGATATTGAAGTGTAACATTGCAAAATCACCTACAGCAAGCAAAACGAGCAACATATGTGATGCTTAGGGTAAAGGAGAAAGGAAAGAAAAATGAAAACACAATGGGCTGAGGGAAGAAAAAAAAGAACGAAGATAATAAGTTCTTTAACATGAAAAGGACAGAGAGCAAGAAGAAAGGGAAGAAAAAATTTCTGAAGTAATAAACAGTAGTTGTTCATTTAATGAAACACTTAAATGTAGCTCTGGATGTGTGTGTAGGTGCATGCTTCGGGGACTCCAAACGCAATTCTCAGCTATATATTTAGGGAAAACTATGGCAATATACTTCAGCCATCAACAAAGGTCCTATCAAGATGCCACAAATGGATCTGGACAGGCCGGATCGATGGGCTGAGGTCAGTTGCATGAAGTTAAACAAGGCCAAGTGCTGGGTCCTGCACTTCAGTCACAACAACCCCATGCAATGCTACAGGCTTGGGGAAGAGTGGTTGGAAAGCTGCCTGCCAGAAAAAGACCTGGGGGTGTTGGTCAACAGCTGGCTGAACATGAGCCAGCAGTGTGCCCAGGTGGCCAAGAAGGCCAGCGGCATTCTGGCTCGTATCAGGAATAGTGTGGCCAGCAGGAGCTGGGAGGTGATCGTGCCCCTGTACTCGGCACTGGTGAGGCTGCACCTGGAGTACTGTGTTCAGTTTTGGACCTCTCAGTACAAGAAAGACAATGAGGTGCTGGAGCGTGTCCAGAGAAGGGCAATGAGGCTGGTGAAGGGTCTGGAGAACAAGTCTTAAGAGGATCAGCTGAGGGAACTGGGTTTGTTTACCCTAGAGAAGAGGAGGTTGAGGGGGGACCTTATTGCTTAAGTTTGAGTGTAAATGCAATTAGTCTGAGCTTTATAATTCGAGAAGAAACTAAATGATGCCATAATTAGACGCAGCCAAAACATTTCAAGAGAATGGTTTTTAAAACCACAACGCATATTGATTTATTATCTTAATGCGTTTGATAAATAGCTGCAGAAAAAATAAAAGCAAGCAACGCGATTCAACAAAACAAACATATCTCATTCCCTCTCCCAAAATAAGAAAAATGAGATGTTTAACTTTACCCCAAATTAATTTTTGAGATTAAACCTCCCCAATTAAAAAAAAATATACCAAACATTCTATTTTAATTGATCAAAATGTCTAGGCTAAGCAAATGCCATCACAAGGAGGAAGACTGAAAAGAGATGTGAATTCTGTATAATGAACCGAAGACACATCCAGAGGTGAGATGTGGTAATTTGTGACATTTATGGTTTTTCTTCTTCCTAGAAATTGATGCCTCTGGGTATACACTGGAAATAATGCAAGAAGAGTCCATCAGTATAGGAAGCATATGAAAAAATCCCTCTCTTAGGTCAGAATGTGTAGGGCAAATGAGAGAATTTGGTTATTATTGTGGTGATGTAGTTTTTTAATTAAAAATATTTCAGAGGTTAGTCAGACCTATGTACATCAAAAGTCTTATGTTAAGATTGATATTAAACTGCATGCTCTCCAAAATACATTTTTCCATAAACTTATTTTCATGCAAATTTAAAATGTTGTGGAAAATTTAAGTTCATTGTCTGTATGAAAGCTTGTATTTTATACAAAATGGTTCTGAAAGTCATGATTACACATTACTAGGATGTGAAGCACTGGCAATTTAGTCAGAAATGTTTTCTCTATCATCTAAAGCAAGTGATTACATTTAGAAGATGAATCATGGTTCTATGGATCCTAGAATCATAAGAATACAAATATGAAAAGAAGTGGATGGCTAACAGATTTTTTTTTTTTTAAGTAAAAAAGAAAAAGGCTAAAAGTGTAATTCAGTGCTGGACTCAAATTTATTACTGCTCTGATTCAGCTATAAAAAAAAACCCAAAAACTTATCCAAAATACCAGGTAAGAAGGTAACAGAAGAAGACATTTATAATGTTCTGTGTTACCATCATGTTGCCAAGTTTCAAATGCTAATAGAGTTATCTCTTGTTTGCTCAACACATGGGATGTATGCTCCTTAATACCATGTATAGCATTTCTGTTACCATATTTTCAAGTGCCACTCATTTATAACTCAAAAAAGATTCAATATTTATCTGCATTTCCTGGCAACTACTGTTTTTATTTATTTACAGAGAACTGAGATATTTACCCAGAAGCTATTATCTAAGCCCGTCCCTTGACCAGTTTGACTGATCTATCATCTTAGTGATAATACTCTGGCCTGTCAAGTAGATCTAGTGTTTCCAGTAGTCACTTTAATCCCTGATGAAGGATATTTACTTGACCAGAGAAGACACTAGAAAATTTCAGAGGCCTAAAAATGCTAAGTGAGTAACAAAAAAGCAAATGAAATTCAGTGTTAATAAATACAAAGTAATGCATACTGAAGCTAAAAATTAAAGCTACTTGTGCACTTTACTGCATTCTAAACTAAGGCTATTGCACAAAGAAAGGGAGCAAAATAATTATAGACAGTTCAGTGCACAGCTACAGTCAGGAACGTTAGCACGATATTGAGAGGCATATCAAGTAGGATGAATAATAATAACAGAGATTATTATAATGCTTCTGTGAGTCATTAATAAGGGTTCTTGTACAGTACTGTGTGCAGGATTGATCACCCCATCTCAGAGAGATATTAAAGAACTATAAGGGGTTTCAGAGAAGGACAATAACAATTGTAGAGAATCTGGAATATCTTTCATAAGAAAATTGAGAGGGTTTTCCTTGGAAAGGAGATAAGTAAGTGGGGACATAATAAAAGTATACAAAGTACTGAATACTGCAGAAAAACTAAGAGCATTTTTCCTCCGGTTTTATAATACGAGAACAAAATGGGCATTAATGAAAACTTGTACTTTGTTTACTTAGATTTAGAACAATAGACGTGTATCCAAGACATTAGGCTTACTTACATAATTACACGATAAATATCTTTACATAAAACTTAAGCAGCATTAGGGTAACCTATTCATAGAATCATAGAATCCTATAATCATAGAATGGTTTGGGTTGGAAGGGACCTTAAAGATCATCTGGTTCCAAACACCCTGCCATAAGCAGGGACATCTTCCACTAAACCAGGTTCCTCAGAGCTCCATCCAGCCTGGCCTTTCACACTGCCAGGGAGGGGGCAGACACAGCTTCTCTGGGCAACCTGTTCCAGTGTTTCACCACCCTCATGGTGAAGAATTTCTTCCTCATATCTAATCTAAATCTGCCCTCTTTTAGTTTACAGTCACTCCCCCTTGTCCTATCACTACACACCCTTGTGAAAAGTCCCTCTCCATCCTTCCTGTAGGCCCCCTTCAGGTACTCGAATGCTGCTATAAGGTCACCCTGGAGCCTTCTCTTCTCCAGGCTGAACAGCCCCAACTCCCTCAGCCTGTTCTCGTAGGAGAGATACTCCAGCCCTCGGATCATCTTTGTGGCCTTTCTCTGGACCCACTCCAACACATCCATGTCCTTCTTATGTTGAGGGCTCCAGAGGTGGACGCAGTACTCCAGGTGGGGTCTCACGAGAGCGGAGTAAAGGGGCAGAATCCTCTCCCTCGACCTGCTGGCCACGCTTCTCTTGATGCAGCCCAGGATAGGGTTTTGGGCTGCAAGTGCACATTGCCAGCTCATGTTGAGCTTCTCGTCCACCAGTACCCCCAAGTCCTCCTCAGGGCTGCTCTCGAGCCACTCTCCACACAGCCTGTACTTGTGTTTGGGGTTGCCCTGACCCATGTGCAGGACCTTGCACTTTCAAAAGTCCTTCCACAGGACTCAGACAGTCATCTGTGTGCTGTGCAGAAAACAGTTCAGGAGCATGTGTAATAAAGGTAGAAAATTGAAAGCTAATATCCTCCTTCCCCCAATGTAAGTAACGGTAGAACTATAGTGGAACAGAAAGGGATGAGACCAAAAAGTTAGCAAAACTAAAAAAGGATTGCGTGTTTATAATGATAATCATGATGTACAGAGTCATTACAATTAATTATAAGAACTTTGTAAACCATATTATGTCTCATATTTCAGAGCTTAAACTTATATCTAATGATGTGAGACCAGGATGAAACTTGGTGTAGTTTGTAGATAATTTCCAGTCTGTAATGCTTTTACACTTTCCTGTGAAACAATTGCATTGGATGCTCTTAGAGATCATTAAGACTTGATGGACCTTGGTGTAATCTAATATTTTGATTCTTATGTTTCTATATTAGTAAATATGTTGGCGTCTAGCTCTGGGAAAGCAAAATTATTATGAGGCAAGATGTTAAGAAGCACTGAGTATTAAGCTTGCATCATTAGAGAGACAAATTGCTTAAAAACAAACATTCCTGATGGTAAGGAATTTTAGCCAGAGGCACTGTCGAGTCATGTATGGGGCAATGACTTGGGTTGCTTGGAGAGAGATTGTAGGCAGACAGCTCAAAGCATTAGTCAATGTTTTTTGTTGATAGTCAGACTGGCTAGAAAAAATGTTTTAGGTAGAACTAACTTTTACTAACACCCATTTCAGCAAAAAGTAAACTGAATTTTAACTTTGCCCCCTATTTTCGTTGTTAGTTGTAAAGTACCTTGACAAGTGCATGCAGGAATATATAGGGGCAGACCCTGGTATGCATTATAAACAATTCCCTTGTCAAAGAAGTTGGATAAATTTACGTGAGATGCTCTGGAGCCCATTTGATACTATAACATGCAATACTGTGGATGAGAAACTGTTGGCTGCTGTAAAACCTGTTAGAGCCATGTGGAAAGCTGTAAAGGTGTTTCTTAAGAAACACAACGTAGAATTTGTTTCAGTTTTGCCTTGCATAACCTATAAAAATCTCACACTAAACAGCTACTTGCTGAAAGTATGGATGTGGACAAATTAGCACTCGGTAAGCTGAGGTGTGAACTAAGAATGCATTAAAGCTTATGCGCTAAGCGTCCATTTATCTGCCCCACAGTATAGGACAAGGGATACTTTATTTTTACCAGGAATTGTCACAGAGTCAGAAGATGTACTCAGCCAGATAATTCCACTGGAATAATTGAGATGCTTCAGGTTCAAACCCCAGAATTTTTTCAATAACTTTTTTGCATGTCCATAGATTTAATTGAGGGGCATTGGAGATGATAGATAATATCTCTTGAAAACCAAAGTACAGAAGATAGTGCATCTATTTTAGCTTTTTCAGCATATAGAGAAAGTACTCTGGACACAGTAAGACTTCATCCAGAATATTCCAGTTGCTGTGATACACAGGCTAAAAAGAACCTACAAGAGACATGCTGTTTTAAGGAAAACAGGATGCAATTTCATCAATATTTCTGAGAACACTGAAACATGCAAAGCTGTGGATAAGAAACTCAGCTTCCCAGTTGGCAACTTATTGATTATAAGACCTGTTCGCTAATGAGCTAACTAGAAGAAGCCAGAGTCCGAAAAGCTTGCAGAACCAAATGTGCTGACACTGTTCAACAATGAGCATGTTTGCTCAGGAACACCTGAATTTTGCTGGTTGAGGGAAAACAGCTTTGTGTTCTCTTATTATTTTAGTCGACAGTAATACATTATTTAGGTCTATAACTAGGACATTATTTAGGCAGAGTCTTTAATCAGTCCCAATTATACTCTCTCAACAGAGCTCTGAGGAGTAGCTGCGTTTCAGAGAATTTGTATGTTACATCTGCAGGTAGCTGACTATTTTTGCTAGGCAAGAGGAGTATGGGACACTCTGCACAATTGGGGAGCGGTTAATTTCCACAGCAATATAGAGAAATTTGACTTGTGAGTGCTGAGGCCACTCATACTTTCAGTTTTGCCCTGTACTGTCTTTGGTTAGTTAGGCGACTCTATCTCATGTTGACAGATGCTCTTTTCTCAATTGCCATGCCCTTGTTCAGTCTCGTATGGACTATGGCACCTTGAACAGGAAGCTTTGGAAAGCCAGAGAGCTTAGAGTGCCCTCTAAGTCTACCTATTTTCTTAAATAACTCTGTTCTGTCTGTGTAGACTTCCCATTGAGCATTGACAAAAATATAATCCAGGGTTATATGTAGACAGATTTATTTTAGGATCTGTCCCATAGCTCTGTTCTCTTGATTGTCCAAATTGGGGCCAGGCTAGATTATACTGCAGGTTTCATCTGGTTTGTAGAGACATGTGTTGTTCTAATGGGACATAGGGAGCAAGCAGCTGGGGCTTTTGTGTGCCTGCATGTGACCAGAGTGTGTGCCAGCACCAGGAGCTAGGAAATGCTACTGGGTGCTGCAGTTTAAGCATAGCCCATCACAATCACCTGAAGATACAGGATGAAGATGCTTGATTGGGGATGTCAGATAATTTCACTCTGACACAATAAAACTCTCCATGATGGTGTAATGCTTATCTGTTCAGAAACCTGAGCTTGTAACTATGGCATGATTTTCTTGTATGGATCACAAAAAGATCCACCATCTCCCAGCTGGGATGCAGCTGGAGAGCAATGACAGAGCTGTGCAGCTGTGCAGGCTCTCTGCTTTCAAATGACACGAAGTGCATGCTGTACTGATTAATTCGTGTTTGCTCTAAGTGGACCATATATTTCTGTGGCCTTTCCTCCCTGAAATAAATAGATGGCAATATGCTTATATTTATTCATTAAAAGTACTTTAAGAATCTTATTAAATGAAGCACTCGTGTACGTTGTCTCTTCTGACAAGAGAACACATGTTAATCGGGTCACTTAATGCACTGTAGTGAAGAACATGATAAAAAGTCTAAGCAGATTTTCCCTGTAACTAACATAGAACAGGGTAATGGGCATAGCATTCATGCCCAAAGATTTTAGGTAGCAAAGATAAAATGCTTGAAGAACTGTGTTTTCATTTTCTGTGGACGAAATAGAGCATTTTCTTTTCCCTCACTTGCATCAGTGTTGCATTCTAAAATAAACACTATAATGGGAAGATAATTATTCTCAGGGGTGAGTTTTAAAGAGGCTTTTTGGGGTACAGGGAGGAGGATTTTTCATATTCATTTATAGGAGATCTGAGTTGTGCAATGAAAAGCTAGAAAAGCTTTGTTGTTGCTTTCACTGTGCTCATGAGCTGGCATTAATGTTCTTTGGTAACTCTTCTGTGCTTGCTGATGTAGACAAACACGCAGTAGTTCTAAATTTATACAGCATGTACTGGAATCAAGCTCGCCTTTTCATTTAAATGCTGTTAGGAACAGGAGGCATTTTTTATATCTAATGACTCCTAAAATGGCACACACTGATGGGTGAGACTAGAAATATAACAAGATAAATAAAGAAGATACTTAGCTATAGTCTATCTATAGTAATAGTAAACATAAATTCTGTTCTTTGAGACCAAGCAGAGTTAACTTTTGTGAGTTAGATATAGGGGATTTGTTTTAATGGGTCTATAAGTGTAGATGTAGACGTATATAGATTTGTGTATGAGACATTGTGACCGGGCACTTTGACTATTGTTTTTTCTGAGACAGTTTACAGAATCTGCAATTAGAAGATTAAAAGGGACTGTTTACAGGAAGATATGCAAACACTGGCAGATACTGATATGCCACAAAGCTGTAGTGATAATGCTGTTTTAAACTGTATACTAGTGGGGACACGGAGCTAATTTCCATAACTACTGCAGCATCTTACACCTCTAAGAGGAACTGTTGTGCAATATAAAGTGGAGGCTGCTTATTAAGTGTTTCAGTGACAAGAAGGCAATAATATATAAGGTATGAACAGGAAGCCTCTGAAAAGGTGCTTAAGGTACAGCATTTCCTTCTTTCTTTAGTAATTTGGATGATGAAAAAACCCAATAAACAGCTGAAAACCCAACCTTTGGGCACAGGTAGTCCCTTTGAAAATGGCATGAGAACACAGAGATTCACATAGCTCTATACAGTTTCTCAGATCATGGTAGTTCTTTGTCATAGTGCAGATGAAATTCTTTGGGACTATTTTAAAAGCAATATTCAAAATGTCTGTTTCATTTCGATAAGACAGAAATATATCTGTGCTAAGTTCTGTCTTTGTCCTCAGAATATAAACCAAGTTTACCTAAATTTAAATCTGGAAGAACTGGTACTTCTATTGAAATGTTTATTGCATAGGTGGCTGCCCTACCATTCTTGCTATGCAAGAAAGAGGGGCTATAATATTGATGTAACATCAAAAGCAGCCAGACGAGAAGCTGTTAAATGCAGAAAAGAAAATGCAGAGGAAATAGACAGGGTGTAGCTACTTAACTTTGTGTAGCTGACTTATTCAAAATCCTACTCTGAGTCATATTTGGAGTCAAATATTACACACCATCAGCTACTTACATAACCAGTGCCGATCCCTTTTGTTTCCCTTTTAAAAGGAGAAAATAAAGATTATACTGACAATTGGTTATGAGAGCTCTAGGGTCATATAACCCCTATTTTGCTGAGGAGAGCAGAGTCTTGAGATCACATCCTGTGTCACTGTCTTCACTTGCCCATTTGTCTGCCTTTCAAAGCAACTGCTAGCATGGCAAAGTCTGCTTCCTTCCTTCTTTGGCAATCCAGGACTGGATGATCTTTCACATATACTCCAGACAGAGCTCTGAACAGGTTACTGGTTTTCAGTAGGTGTGTCAGCATGTTTATGCTGCACGTATCAACTAGAAGAAATACTGCTGTTGGTTGGTTGGGTGACAGATGAATTGATTTAAAAATGTCATAGGTAACTACATGTTGGCCGGAGTGCACTATTATATAGAAGTTATGATTGCAAAAAGAATTTGGAGGACTTAAATGGGAAGTGGATTGTGGCAGCACACCACAATAAGTTATGGCAGTCAAAAAGCAAGCAAGCAATGCAAAAGAAAAGCAGACAGAAGCAGAAGCACTTTATTTGGTATCCATAACATTTTTATATTCCCTTGTCCCCCACCCCCAGATTCTCATTGGTGAGGGTCTCTTGGCAAGCGGTTCCTTTGTTCTTCTGATTGATCATCTTGCGTCGTTCACCCGACCTTCACACTTGGCTAGGAGTTGGGGTCTCGCATCCCATTTCTTTATTCCTTTCCTCCTTTTCTTCAACCACGGGTGCACAATATTTTTTGCTCAAGGATATAGCTGAAATTCATCAAGATCATCAAGGCTGCCTGCGGCCCAGCTGACTCCCACTGTGGATATAAAAAATGAGATGCATTTTCATTAAAATTTTTGTTTTCAGTTGCTGTAAATCACATCCAATATTAACAAAAGATTATATCTTGCAGTGGCTTGAGAGAACAGAATAAAGTTTGAAGTATTATTTCTTCATAGCACAACAAGCTGTGAAGTCTGTTGTAGTTCAGTTGTGTTTATATTAGGACAGTGTGTTCAAGAGAAGTGAGTTTTGAGAGTGATATAATCAGTGCTGAGAACTAGTGTCTTTGCAGCATGAGTTTCAGAGGGCTTGCTTCAGATAGGCACTAGTCTGGCCCAGTGGACTGAATGTCCATTTGTGCTTGAGGTGTGTGAGTTGAGCTCCTGGAGTACTTCTTCCAGTTTCATCCAAAAGACAGCCAGATTGTGTTCTCCAAGGTTCCTCTGTGATTTGAGCCACAGTGCAGTAAGTAATCCTGTCAAAGCATGCTCCTGAATTAAAGCACTAATGGAGATACATCCTCTAAGCCCCCACTGCCCCCGGTCAATACAGTAACTCTATTCAGTCCAGCGTTAAAAAAATACTTACACATGATCGAAACCTGTTTAGTCACATCTCGGCTAGCTTCAATTGCTCTGATTTGGGTACCAAAGCAGAGATACTTGCTTGCACAAGCACAGCAGAACTCATTGCATTTAGGGAATCTGGCTTTATTACAGTCAGTATCACTGCATCTTTAGAGCTATTGGACCCAGAGGAGTGTCAGAGTACCTATGTGAACTGTGATGAAGTGTCTACAGAAGTAAAATTGTTTCACAGGTGTAAGAAGCAGAGGTTTTTGATTTAACCCTGTAAAATAAAAAATTAGGCAAGTGTTCCTCTACCTTTGTGAATTAGCGGCTAAAAGTAGCATTGGAGATGGCTCCTCTGTGAGGCTGCATTGCTGGAATCAGCTGTAGAACAGAATTCATACCTTGCACAACATGAAATGAAAACTCCTAGGGATCCTAGAAACTAGTTAGCTGTGAGACGAGCTCTCCAGGGAGCAAATAATCACCTCATTGACAGTACTGAGCTGCATTAATATGCACCAGAAGTGATGCTAGCAGTTTCTGGAGAGCAAGTTATGGTATTTCTTTCTCTCACATCCTGCAGGACTCTCTTCACTGGCAAATAAAGTGGACCTTATTAAGCTGAGACACACTTCCTTGAACTAGACTTACTGTAGCATCCAGTCTGGACTTAAATCAATTTCTGCATGGGGAATATGAAAAATAGAGAGAGTTACCCCCTTTTTTTTTTCTTCTTTTATTTTCTCTTTTTTTCCCATGTGCTTTTTTCCTATAATTGAGTAAAACTAAAATGAGGTACTCTGGACAAATCTAAAAATCGATATTTCTTCTAGCCTTTCTGCAACCTAGGGGGACAGACTGTAGAAAAAGGCTGCTTATCTTTAACTAGTTGGTAGGCTTTAAAGGAAATGGCTTATCATAAAGATACATAGATAAATAGATAGAAATTTCTCATTGTTTGCAGTTCTGTTTTGGAAGGTTTTTGATCAGCTTTGCTTTTTTAATAGGAGGAAACATTCATCTTCACTGGGAAATCATATATTTTCCAGGTGTTCAACTCAACAAAGTGGCTGCTGGTCTTTTTAGGGCATATTTTAAAGACAACTTCAAGCTGAAATACACAGAAACAAGTTGTGCTATAATGGTGTGGTTTGGTGCTCACACAGAATGAGTTTTGGTTTACTGCTACTTCCTTCCTGTCAACCACTTTAACATCACTGATGTGGTATCCCTTAGCATTTTGCCTTGTTTACATTGGCTCCTGACTTTACTTTATGCTAAGATGGAACCAAAAGGAAGACCTGGCAGAAATGCATTGCTTTAGATGTTGACGTGTGGAGTCAATGCACAAAGCACAAAGGTGGGGATAGACGAAGCAAGATAAGTATCTAAATGGCTTAGGAAACTCTCTTATTTTGTTGTAAATTTGAAAGGGAACAGCCATAACTAGGAACAAAGCCATTTTTAGGAGGCAAAGTTGTAAACAAGCCAATATGTGACTTTCCTCAAGTGTCTGTACACCCGTGTGCAGCGCTCGATTAACAAGAAAGGTCTGGAAGTCCATGCACTTCCATAAGCCTTTGGTAAGATTAGAATCATAGAGATCGGGTCCCATACCTTGCACAATTTGGACACTGTCATGAGTGGTTACAGCCTATCTAGAATAATTAGGAAATGAAGAAGAGAAGGTCTTTGTTGCTGTGATAGAGACCTCTCCCATAAAACCAGAAACATGTTTGTCATGACCTTCTGATAAGTGACGATGGGGATATTTTGCTGAAGGTATGCTACAGGCCACCTGACCAAGGGGAGATGGGGGTTTCTAAAAACAACTAGCAGGAGGTAGCTGCTTGTACATCCTCAATTTGTGTGGGATTTTAACCATCCAGACATTTTCTGGAAGGGCAGCAAAGTGCAAGCAATCCAAGAAGATACTACACTGCTTGTTGACCACTTCCCAGTGCAAATACCAGAGAGGTCAAACAGTATAATGGCATACATGACCTGCTGTTCACAGACCACTAAGGTCAGGGTCTGAAGGAAAACTGGAAAGGTATGCAGCAGAGTCAGGACCCTAGCCTTCAGGAAAGGAGATTTGAATCTGTTTAGACAATTTCTTTGCCCAAATTACAATTTGTTAGGCAGAATTCCCTCTGGAAGCTACCATGAGGGAAAAAAGTCCATAAGAAAAATGGTTGTTTTTTAGAGAAAACTTACTGTTGAGTTCAGAAATACACTCTCTTCCATTTGTGCAGGAAGACGAGAAATTTTGGCAGTAGAGTTACTTGGCTAAGCAGGGTGCTTCTGGGTGAACTGAAACACAAGAATACACAAGAAGTGGAAACTAGGCAACAAAGGAGGAATACAAACAGAATTGCCTGAACATTTGGAGCAAAATCAGAAAAACCAAAGCCCAGCTGCAGATATAAGTACTGAGGAACATAAGGGCTAATGGGAGAATATGCTAGAATCAGTGGGATGCTCATGGAAAGTGGAGGTCCATTGATGAGTGTCGGAGAAACAGATGGTACAGAAAAGGTTGAATGACTTCATACCTTTGTCGCCTCTGTCTTCACAAGCAAAATTTTCTGTGCTAGCACAGCTAGGGCTAGGGAAGGACAACAGAGGATAGGGGAACAACAGGTTAGGGGCTGCTTAGAGAATCTGAATGTACTCAAAACTCTGAACAAGATTAGATTCACCTGAAGGTGCTGAAAGGGTTGACTGAGGTGATGCAATTAGACAAGGTTGCTGAATTTAGTTGTGCTAATGATTTTCTGGCTGTAATGGTGTTGCCAGGAATGTTTGGATTAACATTTATAGCCAGGGACAAGGCTGATAGTCCACACCAGAACAAATAGCCAATGGCAAAATATTAGGCAAGCTGTATAACTTAGGTGAGGGGTTTCTAGACAAGAAATAAGTGCATACTGCAGAATGCAAGAAATAAGTACATCCTGAGAAGCTGTGTATACTGCCAGAAAAAAAGGGGTTTTTTTGTTTGTGCCTAGCCCGTTAAATTTGGAGGATGTGCTTTGTGCTGAATATTCTCACAAGGCTTGCAGCTGGATGCTCTCTCATTAACTACCTCTCCACGAACAAAGTGTTATGAATTTCTTTCACTTGGCCATTCTGTAGGCCAGCAAAAATACTTGCTGCCCTAACTAACTTCTCGTAAGAGATTATTCTTTTCTTTATAAGGGCAAGAGAATTATTCTTTATAACAGAAAGTAGGAGTACTTTTCTTCCTGAATCTTGGTCTAGTGACCTATCCAGTCAAGGCCTGATCGTGAAGTACTTTTGACTCCTGTCTCCATATTTGTGTCTTTGAGTTTGCTTGAAAACCTAGACTTTAGTGCTAATACACCCATCAACTTCAATGGTACAGGGTACGTATCTTGTTTGTTTTCTGGATTATCCAATTCTGTCTGACATACATCTTGTCAGGAGTGCTGAAATACCTCCAACAGTGTGTTCATGAATTCTAAGTGAATGAGCTGCAATCAGCTGTTTGGTTTGACCATGTCCCTATCACTCTTTTGCAGCTGTTGATCTAAGTTATCGCTAATGGATTTGGATTGCATACACACCTGAGAATTTCTCATATTTGGACTAGAACAAGTATTTATGCATGAAGAAAAATATTTGCAATTCACTGTGCATTGAATCAGTCAGAAAACATAAGAAACAAAACAAAGTGAGATAGCTGACCAGTCACGCATTGCAGATAGGGTGAAACTGGATTTCCGTGATTGCAGAAGAAATTGTGTAATTAAAATTATTAGAAACACCATAAGAGTATTTGCCAAAAAAGGCCACATCTGCTGGCTTTGTCTGTTAGACTTGATTTTCTGGATTTTGATTGGGGAGGAAAAGTAGTACATTGTCATCTAAATAGTAGGCATAGTACTATCTTCTACTGTCTCAATAATAAAGAATATATAAATTTGCTTTAAGGAGTACAGAACATGTTCCAATCAGATAATAATTTTATAGTAGGTGAAATGTGAATGTCAAACTCCTTGAGCAAGTGTCTGAAGCAAACCTCTCTATTTTTCTAATTTTTCTAAATATTTTTCTGAAAGTGAGTCCATGCATGTCTTGAACATGGAAATGCCTGTAGTGTTTTTCCTGGTTTGTACTGGGGGTAATGAAGGGAGAGACAACAGGTTTATTGGAGAGTAGGAGGTAGAAGCGGAATAGTAAAGCAGAGAAAAGCCTCTGAAGGATATTGTCAGTGTCTAAAAATGCAAAGCAGCATTCAGGTAACAGGGGCCATTTTCCTCTCTGCCCTTTTCTCCCTCTTGCCTTTTTCTTCACATTTCTGTTTATTGTTCATATTCCCATCTGCTCTTGCTGCTTCTCCTTTGCTTCTTGCTGTGTGCCTTCACTTGCAGCATGGAGTTGCACTAGACAAAGAACTGTCTGTATTCTAGTTTATGATATTTGCTTTAGGACTTAGAAGTCATTTTTCACCTAAGCTCCCACAGGGCTCACTGATTAGATTGATGCCAGACTAGATTCAAAGAAAGGTGTACCTGGTTCAAAAACACAGTTGGAGGAGTTTACATCTGTGTTACAACCTCGTAGCTGGTATTCCCCTCTAAAATTGGGGTACAAATTCACATTGCCTATTTTCTAAGATAGTTCCATGACCATCAGCGAATCTCCACATTGCTCTCATGGTTGTGTTTGTAATTCTCCTTTTGCAGCTGCTCAGTGAACCTTAGTAGGGAACTGACCCATCTAGCAAGCAGCCCAGAATGTGTGTGTTTAAAAGTTCCCCTTCCTCCTTCAAACTTAGCTTTACGGAAACAAGGTCCAGTAAAGAAGAAAAAGAATATGGCAATGGGAGCCTGGTGTTATGGGAGAGGGGACTTCAAGCTTAATTTTAACATCCAGCTATGACCTCAGCCCTTCTGGATCTAGTCTTTCTCTGTTTCCTACATTTTAGCTGTATTATAAATCTGTGTCTGCCAGCAGCACACTGAATATAATACCGTGTCAAATAAATATTTCTAATTAAACTGTAAGTAAAAAATCTTTGTAACATTCATAAAAACATGGAAGTGAATAATCTTAAACAGATTAATTGAGCATCTTGAAGAACTGTTGGCATCTGTGCAGCTTACAGGACCTTTCAGCTGTTTCATGAAACACGTGTAGGTCCTCTAGTGTGCTGCTTTTGAGGATAGCCAGTATTTCATTTTGTGAACTGCTCGGCATCTTGATAGTACTTGCTTGCGAATTGCTCACCATCTTGATAGTTTTTAATTATAGTTTCTTTTATTAAATTTGTGACAAGTACAATTAATGGCTTACTAACTCTTGGCATAGAATATACATTACGCTTCTAGAGTTCCTTTTTTTTTTAATTTGCATTCCTAAACGACCAATGTCATAGCTTCTTAGTGGTGCAAAATGCTTCCTCCGCTTTACCCATCGTAAACAGAGCATTAGGTAGGTAATCTGTACTAGGGTCAGGCACAGCAGATTTATTAACTTGCACACACCTGACTGAGAAAAATGACTGTAGAAAAATGATCACTTAGATTATTTTGGGGAACTAATGGTATCTTTTAACTACAAGTATCAAGGACAGCATCAGCATGTTCAGTGGATTTTTTGTGTGCCATTTACTCCTTTTGTGCCATTGCTCCTTTTTTATAGTAAGGTAATCTTGCTTTTTAAGATAAAGCACGAAACGAAGTCACAGCATCTTGTTTGCCTAGGATGGAAGTTAAATAGAAAGATCCAGCTGATCACATACATGTCTACACAATTATGGTTTTATACAGACATGCCTCTGTTTAGCATCTAAGTTTTTACAGCACATTGTGTAAGCTGGATTTTTTTGTATGACTAGCAACAGGCAGAGAGCTCTGTGAAGGTGAAAAGGGGACACAATATTGGGGAGGAACATTGAAAAATCAAACAAATAGCTAAAATGAGGAGGAAGTGAATGAATGACTGGGAAAAAAAAGACAGACAAAATGTGAGAAAGAAGAAACAAAGGAGGCAACAGACAATAAAAGGAAAATCACTTCAGGAACACAGCTACTGCTTCTGAGTTCAAAATTCTACAGAAAAAAAAGTATTGTAATAGAAAATAGATGGAAGACAAAAGCACACAAAAAGAGAACAAGGGCAAATATTATCTTATTTTTTCTCAGCTGGCAAGTGTTCCTTAGAATATGTTGTTATCCTCTGTATTGGCTTTAAAGATTTGGCCCATTTTGTTTATTTTTTGCTCTTCCCTCTGTAATCACTCCTAAGTGAGAAGAACCTGTCAAAATAGAGGTGATGAGCAACTGTGAGAGATGACATCTGCCATGGATCCTGCATTTACCACACCCAGAGAGTGCTCAAAGGGAGGCTGAACATGTGTGAAATAACCAGTCACTTGGCACTGGTATACAGTTATTGTCATGGTTTAATTCCACCTGGCAACTAAGCACCATGCAGCAGCTCACTCCCTGCCCCAGTGAGATGGGGAGGAGAACTGGAAAAAAACCCAAAACATAAAACTCATGGGTTGAGATAAAGACGATTTAATAGGACGGCAAAGGAAGAGAAATAATAATAATAGAATATACAAAATGAGTGATGAACAGTGCAATTGCTCACCACTTGCTGACTGATACCCAGCCCATTCCTGAGTAGCGGTCCTGTCCCCTAGCTAACCCTGCTCCAGTTCATATACTGAGCATGACATCATATGGTATGGAACATCCCTTTGGTCAGTTTGGGTCAGCTGTCCTGGCTATGCTCCCTCCCACTTTTTTGTGCACCTCCTTGCCCGCAGAGCAAGGGAAGCTGAAAATTCCTTGACTTAACATAAGCATTACTTAGCAACAACTAAAACATCAATATGTTATGAATGATATTCTCATACTAAATCCAAAGCACATCACTATACCAGCTGCCAGGAAGGAAATTATCTCTATCCTAGCTGAAATCAGGACAGTTGTGACAGATCTCAGCCCTAGCAAGATTCAGTATACCTGGCTGGCAGCTGGCCCCAACTGTAGGTTCACACTCTTCCTGCTTCTCATTCAGTTCAGTGGCAACCATTTTATGCGGGGTCCCCTGTCTGAGGGCTGTTGTCCTTGGTATCATGCCAGTTAGGTGATGCCAGTTCTCAGTATGATGATGATGCAGCATGAAACAGAGGAGCTGGAGGTGTTCTGAAGAATAGCACACCGATGGGATGCTGCAGAGAACTGGCATACAGGCTGGTATAAAGAGTTAAATATGTGTAGGACTGCCAGGTGATGAGAGGCATTGAAATGCTACACTTGCCATGAAAGAAAAGTCACATAAGCAATGTTTAATTTAAGTGCTGCTGAACTCAGCAAATAGGTGTTCTACACATCGCTTACCGTGCTTCAAGATCTTTAACTCACTTACGGTCTCTGTACTCTCTTTTGTTGTAATAATGAAAGCTTCACCTATCCAAGTGGCTGACTTGCACCATGGGGATAAAACCCAAGGGGCAGAAGTCCCAAGCTAGCTGCTCAGTACAGGACTCTAAGCGTTCAGAATGTTTTGGCTGCTTTGGCAAATTTACAGTTGTGTTTCTAATTGTCTCATTACAGTGGGGATGTGCAATGTGTCAAAAGATGAAAATATTAAGAGACTGTATTATACTCTATAAGTAGTTCCCTTCTGCAAAGGACAAAGTTATGAACTGATAAAGTGAAGGTTAGGATTAGATCAGTCCTTTCTAAGGAGATAACTTCAGAGAAATACAGCTTCTTCACTAATTCTTTCTTGCTGATCCTACTTGAACTTGTAATGAAAGGATTAGATGACAAGTGTCATCAGCATTATTTCTGACGCTAAGAGTTTGCTAATAGCATGATAGAAGTCTAGGCGGTGAATATCGCATGAGGAAGGTTATCTATAGCACAGGCTGAACAGGGAACCCGCTTTTTTGTGTCCTGACAATGTAATTACAAATGCTGCTTTCTCTTTATGCACATCAGCTCTTTGCTTCTGCTGCTAGTTTATTAGACGGTGTAGTGTGCTACACAGATCTGTCATGGCCCTTCTTGACCTAAAAATGTCTGAGACAGGATGATCCAAAGTCATGTAAAATCAGTGTGTTTTCTTCCCAAGGGATGTTGTCAGGCTTTGGATGAAGGTGAAGCTCAAAAAACCAAAAAAAGTAGAGATTAACTTTTCTTAAATGAGCTAGCAAAATAATTATTTGAAATAGAAGTACAGCAGTTAGTAGCAGGACACTTGTGTTCTATTTCAGCCTCTACCATGACAATTCTTGTTGCCTCAGTTTACCCACTTCTGTTTGACTCCTCACAGAGGAGTTGCATAGCTAGTGCAATTTAATGGTTGGAAAGATCATCACAGATCCTTGATGAAAGATGCAGTACAACTTTAAAGTATGATTATTATATTTTTCCTCAAAGCTTTATCAATGTAATTTAAAAATTTTATTTGTTCTGTTTGGTAGAAATAAGAAATAATTTAAAACTGATAACAGCTTTTACATGAAGTATTGCTGGCTTGCCATTTTGTTTAAAAAACAAGTCTGGGTATTTTTTTGTAATTTTATCGTTTAATATGATCCATTCTAGTCTCTGCACTTGAGTTTCCTGCATGGTTAATTCTATAATATTAAAAATGTGATGAAATGCAAACTTTATAAAATTGAGGGATAATTATGTTTCTTATGTTAGCCAGCGAAATGAATTATTAAAAAAGCCACTCTGGCCTGATCAAAACCATTAAATAATTTAAAATGAGGCCTTCAGAATCAGGTTAGAAGAATTATATTGAAAATAATTGTTATCTTGCTTTATAAGCTTTCTGATGTGTCCTATCTCTTGCAGGGCTTTTCTCTTGAAGAATGTTAAGCATGTATTTGTAGTTAATTTGCTGATACTATGTGCATGAGTTATTACTTTTTCTTAACTTCAAATTGTGCAGTTCATTCTTTTCATTCCTAAAAGGATAAAGTCTGGGATTTTCCAAAGGAGCTTAGAGAATTTAGGGCTAAATTTTAAAAGGTGCCTGAAGATTCACATAGATGCCGAAGGGGATTTTTTAGAAGCATTCAGTTTTTTATTGGAAGAAATAGAGGTGGGTATTGAAATTCTTGAAAATCATACTGGGTTTATATCAGTAGCCTTTAAGTTCCTACAGGTATTAAAATTGTCTTCTTTGGGTAGGTCTATTTTAGGAAGTAGTGCAACACAGTAGAAGCAAATTTGTAGAGCAAAATGCTGCTGAGAAGCTGACATTCAAATGATTTAGTTTTCAGGAGTTTGTCTTCAGATGAACTCTGGTCCTGTGCCGTAGACGAAATTCAAATTAGCAGCTGGAGCACATTAAATATGTCACAGGATCCTAGAAGTATTGTTTGGAAAGAACACCTGGAAGTTCTCTAGACCATTCTCCAGCTTAGTGAAGGACTATAGTCAGCAGGCTCAGCAATGGTTCTTTTTAGCCAAATAGCCAAACCTGCTAGGAATGGAGGCTCCATGACCTCTCTAATGGGAGAGTGCTGCACTACTCTACCAGTGAAAATTACTTTAAAAGTCCAGTCTGAACCTCCCATACTGCAGCTCCTGGCTGTTGCATCCATCTTATGTTATTGTTTACCTCTAAGAGGAAAACTGGCTCTATGTCTTGTTTCTTGCCCAAGATGTGAGCATTAGTATGGGAGCAGATGAAGTAGGAATGTGCCTTTGCAGCCTTCTCCCATGGAGACTTTCTCCATATACACTGCTTTCTAACTTACCTCTGGGCGTAGATGTCCTAGTTCAAAGCTTTCCTCATTAGGTCATCCTGTCTGTCTCCTAGTGTACTCTGAAGAAGGAAAACAAAGCCTTACTGGTGAACTCAGGTATGCATCCATATGTTCACATATATCTATTCTTCTCTGAGTCCTTCCCCTTGACCAGAAGGATGGAAAAGAACATCATTTTGACTTCTGTCCACACCGATAGCCCTAGTAGCAAGGGGCAGCAGTCTACCCCTGATGAATCTCCAGGAGATTTCCCATTTAACAGGGATGCCTTGTGCTGTCTGTGAGTTCCTGACATTTTGATTGCCCCTGAAGCAATACAGATTAAGCCTGTCAGAAATCTTACTGACAGAATTTTCAGGTTGGAAAATGATAATTGAAAAAACAAATGAACAAACTCAAAATGGATGTTCTACATGGATGTTATTGAACTGCAGTATTTTCTTGGGCATAGCTTTTGCCTTGATCCTCCTGTAGTCAGAAGCAGAGAATGTAGTGGATGCATCTAAATTGCCTGCACAGTTCTGGTCCTCTGATTGTCCATCAAAACTATGGTCTGCCTTTATTCTCTGGCATCTTTCAAAAGCATTCCCTGTTCAGTCAATCTCGACAGACCGCCATGCGATCTCTTACAGTCTTCTATGGGAACATGCTGGAAGCTCTTCTTAGTTTCCACACTCACTCTTCATATTTTGACTGTTGGTGTAGAGGTGTAAAGAAAGTGAAAAATACTGTTGTTACCAGTAATCTGGAGACCCGATTGCTATTCCCAAACTGACACTTATCTATTATAACAGTAGACCAGATACATAGCTCCACTCTACCCCTATCCCATGCAGGGGAAATAAAACCATAATGTGTAATTCATGACTCTATCCATATAGAGGTGTTACAGCTGTTACACATTGTTATAGATACCTTAACTGTCAGTTTAGTCATGCAAAACATAAGTAGTCAATTAATATCACCTTAAGTTCCTACTTTATTATGGATATCAGATTCTGGGTACACAATCCCATTGTGGTGGAGTAAAGTCAGATCTAATTTTCCAGGCTATCAGCTAACTGCTTGGGTATATTACTCTACCTTCTTCTACTATGAAGTAAAAGTTGCCCTTTCCATGGATTAGTTGCCTTTTGCGAGTTCCTCTCTGAGTATGGCCTACAAAATCTTGTTTGAGTGTTCACTGCCTCAAAGAAATATATCAGGGTAGGAAGTGCCTTCCCCTTCTGGAAGCTTTGCTGTTTTTTCCCTCAACAAGCTTCACTTTTGTTTTTTTATGGTTTTGTCCTTAATTAGGCTCTTAATTACTTTCCCTGAAACCACAGAACGTCTCATTGCTTTGTAATTCCCCTGATATCCTGTGACTTCTTATTTTAAATATAGATGGTGTTTTATGTGAACAGATTGTTATCCTCAAAAATAATTGCTGTTGTAAAGCATGTATTTTGTATATTTCTCTATATCAACACTGCTTCATACTTTATTTCATTCAAAGTTTTCAAGCCAATCCAGGTCCTGTACCCTGGGGAATCTCAAACATATCAACTGTTTTTCTGTTTTCATGCTATATTCTGCATAGCTGTTCTGTGCTTACTGGAAAAAAAATAATGAAGAAGATACTTCCTTCTTTTCTTAACTATCTATTTAAAGGCCTCAGGTTGCGTCAGGGGAGGTTTAGATTTGGTATTAGGAAAAATTTCTTTACTGAAAGAGTGGTCAGACATTGGACCAGGCTGCCCAGGGAGGTGATTGAGTCACCACCCCTGGAGGTGTTCAAAAAACATATAGATATGGCACTTCAGGACGTGGTTTAGCAGGCATGGTGGTGTTGGGTTGACAGTTGACTTGATGATCTTAGAGGTCTTTTCCAACCTTAATGATTCTATGACTCTACGATCTCTGTGTACCCTCACTCTCTATCCTGTGTGTACGTGTGTTGCAAGGACTAAGTGCCACTTACTGGTGAGATTTGTACATGTGTCAGTGGGTTTTGTGCTAGCTACTGGAGTCAGACCAGGGTGTGGGTGCCCGTGGCCTGTGGTGTCGGCTACTGGAGGCAGCGGGGTCTCTGTGCCTCCCACTGAAGTGAGTAGGGGTCTTTAACTTCCAGCCACTGGGGCAGAAACAGCATGTATTCCCAGCTGCTGGGGTGCTGGTGTGAGTGAGGCAAGTGAGAGGCTCAGCGCTGGCAGCTGGAGTGGGACTGTGGTTCACAGCCCGTGCGCCTGGTACCAGCTTCTGCGTGTCTGTCTGCATTTTCCCCAAACCGGGTGCACGTGGGGAGTGTGTATGTTTGCTAACAAACCTCAAGCTGATCCAGACAGCAAGGAGGGGGGCCTCGGGTCTGAGCTGGGGTATTAGGCGATTGGAGGGTCTGTGCTGGTATGCCCAGGGGGGCTTGTGAACACGGAGTGCACGAGGGATGAGCGTGTGAGTGTGTGTGTGTTTGCTAGTGAGCATCAAACTGGAGTAGCTGGCTAGCAGGGGACTTGTGAGGCAGGTAAGGGGACTCAGGAGGTGGGTAGGGGTGCTGGATGGACAGAGGGGCTGTGCCGGTACTCGAGGAATCTGCAAATGTGTGTGTGCTTCTGAATCTAGAGATTGTCATGTGTGCACCTGCACTAGTGACCTCCTGTCTCTACCAGCCAAAGAGTAGGAGGAGACCTGGCAGTCAGTTCTTGTGTTTTATGAGTTCTGTGTGTAGGTGCTGTTGAAAGCAGCACCTTATCTGTGCAGTCTGTGTGACTGGCAGTGTCAGTGTCCTGTGTGTGTGTTTGTGTCTGTGTGTGTCTCTGGGATATGTCTGCAGCTTTGCTACTCGTTGAACCTGCAGTCGAGAAAGTAGCAGCCTTGTCCCTCAGCCTGGCCGAGACCCTGGGTCCCCAGACACCAGCCTGGGCCCCAGCAGCTGGGCAGGAGGGTCCTGGGCTGGAACTGCTGGGGAGGTGGCAGCAGATCTAACATCACTTAACAGAATCAAACTCTCAGATACTGCATCATCCCTTATAAATCCCTTGTAGAGCACTGTGGGCTAAGTAGAGAGTAGAATGACCTCCTATAGGGATACTCATCTGGAGCCTTCTGCCTCTCCTTTCATTAAGTTACGGTATACTTGTTGATCTGTGTTGAGAAAGAGTCCAGTAAACTACAATTACTATTGATCAGAAGATGCATAGTAACAGCTTGGCTCCACTGCCTGCTGCCTTATGCAGTCTCAAGTGCCCAAGGCAGTGCTGCAATTTGTCCTTGCAAGTGGGAGTGCAGGGTAGAGTCCTTGGTGGGCATGGATTGTAGCACTGAGTTGGTTCAATGTGGTAAAAAATGTGGAGAAGAAGATACAGGAACATGGGCTAGGGAGGTGAGAAGGGAGGAATATGTTTTTTTATGATGTAAAATGGGTGACTCGAGGATGTAAAGGATAATGTGTCTAGATGAGAGTCTACAGTGAGAGGACGGGGGAGCTGGGGGCAGTCAGCTGACTTTGGAAGCTGCTCTCAGGATCAAAGGCTGAAGACTGCCTGAAATAGCTCCAAATGAAAGGAATGTCTAAAGCCGTTGCATATATGTTCTTAGGACATTTTTTAGGTGCTTTTCAAATTTTACTCTTATGAACAAATAGTTTTCAGCACATCATTGTTAATGTTTAATGCAGATGTTTTCCAGATAGAATGTCAAAATGTGAAGTTTGGAGATTCAAAAGCAAAGTAGTGATACTGTCTCTTATCTTGATGGTTGGAAATGGTTGCCCCATCCCTGGAAGTGTTCAAGGCCAGGTTGGATGGGGCTTTGAGCAACCTGGTCTGGTGGAAGATGTCCCTGCTCATGGCAGGGAGGTTGGAACTAGATGATCTATAAGATCCCTTCCAATCCAAACCATTCTATGACTATATGAAACAGATTTGTTACTGGGACTATGAAAAAATGCAAGATCATGTGAGCGTGTAGCCAGTTTCTCTACCTGTGTAAATTATCCACCAATTTCAATGATGTTTTAGCAGCTAATGCCTGTTGTTAATCCAGAGAGATCTCTCTTTATGTGTTGGTATGAACTAATGGACAATATCTGGGGTCTGAGTGAAGGTAGGCTTGTAGTTCTCCGGTTTTTATAGCCTCTGATTCCCGCTCTGCATTTCCCTTTTGAACGATCACTTATTTAACATGTGAACCTGTTGTAGTGGGTTTCTGTAAGAACAAAGAATCCAAATATGATCAAAGAGCTTATAGATCATTCTAGTTATCAATGTGATACAAAATTAATAATTTCTAACAATTTCACAGAATCACAGAATCACAGAATCACAGAATAGTAGGGGTTGGAAGGGACCTCTGTGGGTCATCTAGTCCAACCCCCCTGCCGAAGCAGGGTCACCTACAGCAG
>Ga0065711_1029466_pt1 | contig 36063 bp, 23 predicted proteins | sample Hoacrofraction12_FD_59098 | JGI IMG/M metagenome (GOLD analysis project Ga0065711, IMG submission 59098) | Hoatzin crop microbial communities from Cojedes, Venezuela - Epithelial fraction 12 v2 (version 2) | ecosystem: Host-associated > Birds > Digestive system > Esophagus > Crop | place...
AAACCCCCCCCCCCCCCAACACACAGAGATTTATTTATGTGCTTTACTGCATTTTGCTTACGTCAAGAGCTGGATTGCTCCTGTGCAGCCCCCTCGCCAGGCAGATAATTGCTACATATTCTTTTGTATTGCTGCCACCACCTCCACCATCGGGCGCTTTCTCAAACAATCGCCTGCGCAGCCTCGGAGGAATCCATCTCTCTGCAGACAGTAGGATAACAGTGCTTTGATATTAGGGGTCTCCCAGGAGCAGGTGAGAGTCTTGCCTCTTTTCTTGAAAATCAAATGAAGTAAATACTGTGCGTTTCTCCTTCCTTTTCCAGATCATTAGCAAAGACGTTAAATAAAACCAGGTTAGCTCTGTGACAGCACCAGCCTCTTCTCGATGGTATCTCGTTGGCCATCACTTCCACGCGGACACACCGACCTGATGCAGTGTCACTTATCATTACCTTTTGTTTACAGCCACTCAGCCAGTTGTCACTCTGTGTGACAATGCCTATATTCAAGCCAATATGAATTTATTTTTCAAGTAAGACTTTCTGAGAGTAAAGCTTATGCCTCACTAAGGATCCAGCTATACTGCATTACTGGCAAGACCTTTTCCTTCTCCGTCACCCATTATATTTCTGATTAAACAAATCATAGCATAGCCTGGCCTTTCTGTTCATGTTATTTACGGCTCAGGATTTCTTCCAAATGCTCATGCTTATCTTTTCGGTTGCATAGTCATTAAATTCTATTGCTGTGTGTTTAGACAATAACAATTTTTAGTCTTTCTTTGATTTCATCCACCTGTCTCTGGCTTCTGAAGGCTGGTTTCCTCCTCAGCTCCCTGGAGATGGGACTGTCAGACTCCATCGGCTGCAGGCAGCTGGAGAACCCAGCGGTGCCGGGCCTAACTGTGGACCCCGATTTTTGTCCTAGGAGAAGGATGCTTCTGACAAATGTGACACCACTATGTGTGAGGCAGGAGGTAAACAGCTTTTTGTAGGTCACAGTAAGCCACAGCAGTGCATCTTGATTTTGAGCTTCTTCCTTTCCTGCCCTTACCTTTTCCCTCGCTGCTCAGTGGAGGCGGAAGGAGAAGAGCCACACGCAGGGGCAGCATCCCAGGGAGAGCTGGGCCACATCTGGTTATCCGTCCCCTCCCTGCTCCGGTCTGGCAGCATGCAGGTGACACCCTCTTTGCCATGGCTGCGGACGGAGGCAGGAGGACGTGCTCATCTGCTGGGTTTGCCGAGTTGTCTTCTGGATGAAGGTAAAGCTGGATGGAGAAAACCTGCAGGGACATGTTGGCCATGATGCATGTCAGAAGCACGTTTGGCAAAAATAGTTTCCTACGCTGTGTACAAGTAGCAACTCCCCTTTCACTTTTTTCCATCGTTAATACATTCATTGCCAAAGTAAATATTTCAGTTCCCAGTACTAGTACAGCCCAAGCACCATTTATTACATATGTTTTCCCTCACCTGTTGTCTCCTACCCCGACAGCACAAAATATATAATGGCACAAAAAAGATAGGAGGACTTTGTCCAGTCTGTCTACAACTTCAGAATTACAACAGAAACCAGATGTTGGGCCCAGAAGACAGAATTAGATAAACTATTTTGTGTAAAATTTCTGGCTAACCAGGAAGATTCCATGATACTAAATACTTACTTCAAAACAAATTTTATCTCACTGAGATTTTTTTTTCTAATTTCATAGAAAGTATGTTTCTTTTTAATACTGTCAAGGTGGTATATTCCATTTTTTAATTGGAAAGTACATTTTTGCTAGAAATTGCATGAAAATTTGTTTCAAAAAAGTTTTAAATTCTTAACATCAAAAGGAAAATAAATTACTTTGGTACATGAAAGATTTTTTTTTTACCTGAGACAATGGTTTAAAAAATATTTCTCTGTTTGCTGATAACTAGCAAACCAGTTTAGAAAGAGATGCAGTTATTTCAATGACATTTTCCCAGAGTTACTAGTGAGGTAAAAATCCATTATCTGTAAAGCTCAGAGTGGACAGTCTAAGTCATGAATGTTATGTTGAAAGCATCTTATGATATTTAGATGGTAGATGCTGTGTGTATATATGGTGTATATATATGTATGTGTGTGTGTTTTTATATATATATATACATATATGAACATGTGAGGGTAGATCTTTAAACAAGAAGTACGTTGTACCATAGCAGTTTTGCCCTCAAATATAGTAGCTCAATATAGCTTTCGGAGAGGCATGCAGTCTGCATTATTACGGATATTATTTCTTTACAACTTTGGACCCAGTCCAAGATTTAAGCACATACTTATGTTTGAGCATATCAGTAATTGCGCAGAGCTTTGCTTGAAAGTTTTCCTTGAGTTTTTCCCAAAAGTCTTCCTTGAATATACAGTGTGGGATTCTGTTACTGACCTTTTTATTAGCCCCCAGTATCCCTCATTTTCATGTGTTTTGGAAACTACCACGACACAATGCGTGCGAATGCAGCTTAGACTTGTATGTGCTAAGTATTTGGATCCCAGCTGTTCTCCAGTTCCCCCAAACAGGGCCACATCTGGGAGCAGACAGAACACGCAGGTTTGTAGCATGCTCTGTAAGAGTCATGGTCCAGACGCCTCTGAGAGAGATCGGCTGCTGCTGCCAAGAGCACATAAGGTGTTGCGGGCAGTAGCTTCTATCTGGGGTGTGAGAGGGACAGCCCTTGGGAAGGTGTGCTTGCTCCCATCTCTGGCAATATCAGGATCAGTAAATTCAGCTCCAGGACTTCTATGGTGGCCATGGATCCAGCAACCTGGCCCTGATCCTTCATCCTCAAGGCTGAATCTCAGTTTCCCATGTGCCCTGAGTCAGACTGAGCTGCCTTTGCCTTTATGTGTGGGTGGCGTGTGTGGCGTGAGAGGCCAGGACAGCCTGCTCAGCAGTGCTCCACAGCTGCCACCTCCTTCCGTAGGTGACTGCAAAGCAAGCCACAACCAGCAGATCAGCCTTTGGCTGCACAGAGCTGCAGATCAGGTCCCCGGTGCCCAGCTCCCACTGATGGACGGAAACGGAGGCAGTCTAGCATAGCTTGTTTAATGCTGCGTTATGTTAATGCATACCAGAGAGCCATTAACATGGGAATCTTAGATTTAAAATATAACGAACCACACAATTTAATTTTTCACAGCAGTGGGTACTCTGGAGTCTTAAGCACATAATTTTTTTGATCAAGTTTCAGCCCAAAGCATATTTTCTCAGCTAAGTAGCTCTCTAATCTATGTATCCACAAATATATATATTTGTTTTTAATAAAATTTGTTCGTATTTACCAGACACATAATGGCACTGTTATTTTTACCCAGGGTGCATGCTTTACCTATTAATGTTATACAACCTTTCTAAAACCAAATTAAGCAAAAACATTAGCATCAATCCACTGAATGCAGGCGCTATTTAAAAAATGTAGATGTTTTCAAATACGAGAGTGAATGGAAAACTATTGCTGCCTTGACTGTCAGATTACATTTCTTTCCTATTGAAGCTAAGTGGGTTAAATTAAGTGATTAATTAACTATGCATCTGCACAATTAGGTGGGCATTTTTATTCCATTTAACTTATATATTTATTTCTAGCTTGAGAAGAAAGAAACCGTAACAAGACAAAGGGAAGAACATCCACCAGAATTAGAGATTCCCAATAGCACTATCGTAGTAGGGATTTTACTACCATTTCCATTGTAGCATTGTGAATTTATTGAGTTTATAACTCAGGCATGAAAATTTGCTCCACGGTGAAATTTCTCAGTTAGAGGAAATTTTGCTAGATTTTACTTACTGTTGTTTTAAGACTAGAAAAGCCGTAACACCGTCTGACAAAAATAACTGCCTTTGTTGCAGGTTTTCTGAGTTTCTTCTTGTGATGAGCTGACTTGGCCTAGGCTGTCATTGAGGTGCCATTTCCAAAACCAGCTCCTGAGCTGCTGCCTGGGCTTTGCGGTCTGCACGAGGGTGAGTAAAGGCAGATGCTGCTTTGCCGCTGAGGAACTGCTCAGAAGCCCAAGCCAGGCCAGGGCAAAAGCAGCAACCACAAGTTTGGTTTCCTCAGTCCCCCTTCCGCAGGGCACATGGATGTTCATAGACCTGCCACTAACAGTCGGCGGAAGAAAGGCACCTATGGCTTCTCCCGTCTGGGTAATACTCTCTACTTCCACCCCTTGCACTGCCCTCCCAACCACAGCCGCGTAAAGCTCTGTGCTGGATTTCTCGTTGAATTCCCCCTGCGCAGTGAAAACAGAAGTGCTTTTCAGTGCTGCTGTTGGCCAAACCTTCTTTCCGAGACATTTTTTATCTCAGTCCCTGCCAGAATTGTGGTCACTGGCTGGTACAAATGCTGTAAATGGACTAATGTGGGCCCAGCAAGCGCTGGGTCTGCTGCTTTGAGCTGCGCCTTCGAAAATAATGAGCTGGACTGTCAGAGCCCTCGGTGAGCAGGACGAGAGAATGAGAACCCTGCTGCTGCCCTGCTCAGTTTGCCACCCCAGCTGTCAGCAGTGGCAACTATTCAGCTGAAATTCCCTCCAGTGAGAAAGGTCTTTGGCAACATGGATATGTTGGGGGTTTTTTTCCCCTCCCCTGTAAGTTTTGTCTTTTGGCATCAGCTACCTTATGTCCTCATACAAAAGTTCATTGCTTTTCGTTTTCATTTTCTTTTTTAGGCTGACATTTTGATTCTGCTTTAATTAAACCACTTTGGAAGCAGCATGACTCTTTTGGAATGAGTTGCGCTGGTACAAGTTTTGTGCGGAGGCATCTCTATTTCAGAATGACTACATCCCTGCTGACAGTCCTCCCACAGCTAGCCCACCTTGCCTTGCTTCAGGCCTCCATCAGTCTGGGTTTTTTTTTACCTGCATGAACCCTAGTGCTCTACAAACATCCTGACCAGATGTCACAGGGCAGTTTACGTGCCGAGAGGCAATTGCTTTTGCTCCTTTGCTTTTCTGCTTGCTTGATGTGCCTCTTGCTCCTTTCCCCCTCTTCCCCTCTTCCACGCAATTACTGACCCAGTGGGGATGCCATGCCCCAGGATTTCTCAGGGCTTTTTTTTCTCTCCCCGGAGAAGAGCCTGTCCCGTCCTTACTGAATTAGTCAGTGCTCTGCTGTGACCTACCAGTATCTGGGGCAGAGCACGCAGGAGGAGAGCAATTGTGGGCACAAGGGCCAGCACCCTGCTATGTCAAAGGAAGGCGGGTGGCGTTACTGCAGTACAAGGGTGCTCTCTTACTGCCCCCTCTGCCTGAAGTTCTGCAAAAGTTTTAAGCAGGTATAAATAGTGGTCCTTATAAGATCAGTGATTCTTTTTTTTGCTGTTTCCCTTCAAACCCACCCCCGTCCTGCCCTGCTCATATGGTGCTGCTACAGCTTCTTACTTTTAACAGCTTTGTTTTGTTCAAAGTGTGTAATTTTGCAATAATTGGCCAAATGTCCCACCTTTTCCACATGTCCGTGTGCTTTAACTTTCTCTGTCTTTCCTGTTTACCACTCGTCTCCTTTTTTCCTCTCTTCCCTCTTCAGAGAACACAGTAGACATTAAAGTATCAGTATTTTGCATGGCATGTTTACCAGGGTAGAAAAACGCTGGTTCAAAAAACCATGAGTGAACTCTCTCTTCATTTTTTAACTACATGTGTAGTAGAGGAGGTAAATTGCCAAAATTAAACCATGACAACATTACAAAAATCCATGGAGACGATAAGGCAGAAATTCCCAGACGTCCTCTCTTGCCACTCCACTTCCAAGCTTGTGAGCTCATCCCCACCAGCATTTCCCACTTGGGGTGCATGCCGCAGTCTGGAAAGCACCATTGTGAGGAATCCTCGGCTATTTTTAGTCACATCATTGGAATTTCTAAAAATTCAGATTCAAATCTATTACTATAAAGTCTAATTATTTGAAGGTGCACTTTTATCATTGAAAAACATATGGGAGAGGATTTTAACAAAGATAATTAGTTCTCCATTTCAATGCCTGGGTTACAGACTAATACACAGCCTCCTCATGGGGCTGTGTTCAGTCAGTGTTTCCTTCCTACCCCAGCAAGGCCATTCCAAGGAATAGTCTGGTACATCAGCATTGCTCCGTTTCCAGGTCTTTTAGAACCTTTTACAGCAATATCCATTTCTGTTTTGCAGCCCAACATCTCCAGAAAGCATCCGCTTACAGAAAGGAAATCCATGGAGGTTAAGAAATAATTATAAATCTGAGCACAACTGTTGTAATTACAAATATTTTTACCCTGTGCTGTTGGTTAGTGGATTGAAAATTGACCCCACTTGGACGAATTAAGTGAAATGCAGGAGGAAGACTACTGGGACGTGATTAACTGCTCCCTGTGTCCTGGAAGTCCTGCAGTGCACTTCTAGGAAATTCATAGCATCCCCAGAGCTGAATGGACGGATGCTGGATCACAGGATATCTTCCTAGGACACTGCACAGTTACTTTGAGAAAATCCAATACTACAATAAACATGAAAATGCTCTTAAACTGGCATTAAGAAAATCTCACTGAGTGTGGTTAATAAATATATCAAATACAGTTTCTTAGGGATGAGACTGAACAGGATAAGAAGATGGCAGGCAGAATTAGGTAATTTGTGCAGTCCTGGCTCCATGATCTGTCTTATAGAAGAGAGAGAAAAGAAGCATTTTAATTCCAGGAAAAGAAGCACAGCAAATGTTTCTCCTTTGACCAAGCAAAGACAGGAGGGCAACGGTGATCATTCCCTGTTCTGCCCCTGCTGCAGGGCAGCTACAAGCCGTTGCCTGTTCAGGGCAGACAGTGGAATTATGACATGGCGTGGCCCAGTGGGCTTGCTCATTGCGTAACAGCTATGTTTAGTGGTGGGTATTTTCAGAATCAGGAATTTATGTTGTAATCCGCGTCACACAGCACCTGACTGGCAGATGTCTGGATACACGGCGAGGCTTGGAGGAATCGGTAGCTGGAAGCGCTGGAGATTTTCTTGACATTACTATTTTGATCATATTGTCTTTATTTCAAAAGTGAATTTCTAACTATGCCCACAGTTCCAGGTCAGCAAAAAGCTGTAACTCATGTTAAAACTATCTTATTTTTAAAGTTGTCAAAATGGCAAGTTCTTTAAAAATCTGTCAGCTCATTAACATATAATAATCCCATGCCAACTTGCCTTCAAGTCATTTAGTAGATGAGTTCCCGTTTTGCTGATAACTAAATGAATTTTGGAACGTTCAAGGTGGTGCTTTTTAAATCTTGTTTTTGTTTATGATTGCTAGTAGCTGTTTATATCCATTTAATAACTAGAAAAGCATGTCCACGATCCGTCCCTGGCTGAATTCCCCTGAATAGCTCACTCCTTCAGGGCGGCATTGGCCTAGCTTGTTGGTTCAGTGATCAGCATGGTTTTTGAATCAATGTAACTCAGGAGAGGGTTTACATTACTGCTGCCACAAAATGTAATCAACTGCCTAGCATATTTGTCTGAAGAATTATTAAAGCATAGAATGCAAAGTGGCAGAAATAGAAGTATAATTCTGGTAAAATCATCAAAGGATGCAATAACTGAGTTAGAAAAAGCAGTGACAGATCTAATTAACGAACTAAATTACAATTCAGTCCAAAAATAATTGTCATTAGAAGTAAAATCACATTTCTGTCTGAAGCATCTCAGCATGTTTGTCATAGTGATTGGTAAAACCAGAAAGAACCCCCTTCTCATTATTTTTTAAATGCAATTATTACACACAGAAATCAGTCACGAAATCAAGCATGCCAGTTTAGCAAACCTTTCTTAGTTAAGAGCCTTCCCTCTCACACCACAACGTAGAGGTTTAGGCTAGGGCTGCTGGATTACAGCACTCTCCTTGTGTGCTCGTGTTGAAGTCAATGGTATTTTTGGACTGATTCCTCCCTCCCAAAGACCTCTTCATCTTCTGAATTAAAACAACAGATCGTTTAATTTTAATATTGACCTAATTGCACATCTGAATCAGTTGGAAGCTATCTAACAAACTGAAAATGCTAACAGGATATGTGCCAACTGCAGTTTAGGTTGGGCTGCTTTTAATATAAACTGAAGAGCTGTTGTATTAAGCTCTAACAATGGGTAATACAGCCGCCGAGCTGATTACTTAAGCAACTTCTGGATATATTCGCACAACAAATTTGAATTCTAAGTATTTTGCATACTGTTTCCACCTATATAATTGTCTGCTGGCCCTTATCATTATTTATTATGGAAAATTGAATATTTTTTGAAGCGTGAAGAATGAAGTAATTTAGTATGCAAACAGTTAAAACTCTCATGTGGATTCCGGTTTCGTATGTGTTGATAAATTCACTTACGATGACTGACAGTGTGAGATTTTTTGGGGTCATATCGGTCACTCTTTCCATGACACTGATGAAAATGATAAACTAAATGCCAGAAGTGTCCCTGGCGCATCATAGGATGAAATGTGTAAAATGTCAGTGTCTAGCCGGTGTCTATTAATAACTAAATATGATTGCGTGTAATGAGCAGAGATTTTCATGTTGATTGAAGTATGATTTCTTTTGATCTTCCAGATGTTGCTGCTTAGAAATTCATACTGCTCTTTTGCTGCTAAATGCATAATGACCTTTTAAAACCTTTTAACTGTTCAAAACCCTATTATTTTCTACAATGAAGTCAAGCTTCCAGCTTTTTTATGTTGATTGGAAGTTCCTCTCTCCTCCCATCCTCACCTTCCTGTTTTGCTTCCTCCTTTCTCCTCTTCCTCTCTCTTTTTCCAACCCTCCTTTTCCTCTAACACATTTCTCTAGCAAAGTTCCTGATGAGGCACTGGCTGCTGTGCTCGGAAGGGCAGACGACATGGGGCAGCTGGACCGCGTCGCCACTTTGTGTCACTGCTGCTCCCATACAGCCCCAGGGAGTTACCCAGCATCGCCAGGAAATTTGGCCTGAGCAAACGTTTTGTGTGAATACACAGGTCACCTCGCTCCTGAGGTAGAAAAGAATCAAAGGCAGGTGTCAGAAATAAAGGATCGTGTGGCCGATGTTGATAGCGAAGTGGTCTGCTCTAAAGAAAGGAATCGCGGAGCTTTGTAAGCTTTCTGCATGAATAATGCATTCGTGTCGCTCATTTTTGGGCTTAGTCACACCCTGCCTTCCACATTTGGCCCCTTTATGGTTGCACCTGTGCATGAATGGTGACTGCCTGAGAGCTTGCAAGAATAAAAGGAGTCCTGGAATAAAAGCAGCAGCAGTGGCAGCGTAAGGTTCTCTTCATTATTCAGCTTTTGTGCCCATCCTGTGCTAGCGGAAGGCTGTCTCTGGCCAGTGTGACTCAGCCGTGTTAACGCAGGGAGCTGCTTCTGCACTGTGAAGCTGTTTTAAGCTCTTAACCGATTCGGTTAGTGGCCACTGTATGAAGACGGCGAAGAAGGGTGTCTCTACTCCTGGCGCTTTTGGCAATATGAGCTTTAGGATGCCTCAAGACCTCTGAATGGGCTTCTTGCTTATCACTGCACTGTCCTCCACAATGAAACGGGTCTTGGGAGATCATCTAGCCCAAACCTCCTCTCAAAGCAGGGCCAGCACTGGCTTGAGACTTATTTTGCCCAACCCATTTAAAGTATTTTGGATGGGTCTGGAAAGAGAACAATACCTGGGGTGTTTGTTACAGTATATTGTATCTGGCATGTTATGCTTGGTACGGTATATACTCCATGGGTTAAGGGCCAGACCCTCTTCATAGTATCATTCTGAGCCAATGTGTTATCTCCAAGTGGTACTTACTCCTATAAATTAGCACAGGGACAAATCTGCTTGGAACAGTTTGGTCAATTCACTGTAGAAGGCTTGTCCTCCTCAGTTACTTCCCAATGATCCTTTGGGCCCACTGGCATCCAGCCTAGGAATAGCCTCATTGCCTGGACGCTGGTGAATGATGGGAGGTTGCCAAGGGCAAGGCTGAAGCACAGGGCCATCCTGAGGTGTTTTATGGCCCCTGAAAGGGGACCATGGCTCATGGGCCTGTTTTAGCTGTTGAGTAACGGCAGAAAAATGTACCACTTCTGCACAGGCAGTATGGAGATGGAAAAGACAATAAAGACAATAAAGCAAGGTAAAGCACCTAGCAAAATAAACCCCATCTTACAAAGTTTTTTACACCTAGATCTGTTTTTGGAAATGTTCAACTTAAAACAAGATTCTGGTTTTAATTACAGACTCTGTGGCAAATATGCCACACAAAGCAAAACTCGGGAAGATCCTAGACCCTCGGAGGACCAGACTAAGTCCACCATAGCACAGGTGAAGAGTGGCTCTGGTGGTCACTGTACCAGATTATACCAGATTTTTTGTGTTTGGAGGTGAAAAATGCTGTGCACCATATGGTGTCTTTGCAATGTCTTTGTGAAAATGGCTGCATCCTTTGTGGACTTCCCTGTGGATCTGTTTGCCACTAACGCAGTAGTGACAAGTCCTGGGGCCCTAGTGCTCTCAGCTACTTCTGGTTCCTGTGCAGTGTACTGTGTCACTCATTACATACGCTGGTCCCATCTGATCTGACAAGCCTCTTCCATCCTCAGAACTGATTACAAATAATCATGATGACAAAACCCAGAGAATTTTTGCTTTATTTTGAAAATTATTGTTTTGTGTTCCATGAGGGTGCTTCCTGCCTAGCTCTGGGGTTACCTGTCAACCACTTCCTAGCCTTCTGCCATCAGATCCATATCGAGCAACGGCATCTGGAAGCTCATTAGGGATGGGAGCTGCTCCCTTTCACCATCCCTGCTGGCCTTCTGTGGGCAGAGGTGAGGAGACTGTGCACGCGATGGTTCCATGACCACTACTCTGATAGAGGCTATTTAAACATATTGTAGCGGTTTCATTTGTGTGCTGCCAAAATATTAAAAGAAAAGCTGATGCTAATGCAGTATCAACCACCAACACCGCATAATTAAGCATGCATTATTTGCAGTTGATGTTTGTCTGTTTAATAGAATTAAGGATAATTAAGCGAAAACAGTGAGAAGATATCACTGCACAATATAACAATCTACCAAAGCAAATGAAACAGTGAAAGCAACGTCTCTGAGTAGGATTGTTCAGCCTGTGTGTTGTTTGCTCCTTTGTTTCTTTGATGGGTCACTTAATAATAAAAATTATATATTTATACATGTATGTACATACATATGTGTGTGTGTATATATGGATTAAGTGAAAAAGTGACAGAGCATGGCTGGGGCACATTAGGCTTTTAAAAGGTCTGTTTAAAGGGGACACTCAAGTTTTGAGAGAGTAGAAGCATTTGCCACACAGGGCGAAGATGGACACATTCCAAATTTCACTCATCCAGCATCTTTTCCTTTTGTTTACACTGAAATACCCTCTGACTGTCCCTGTCTGATCACATTCCCCACTCTCCTCACCCTGAAGCTAACATCTCTGAGTTGACTGGAGTAAGTCCAACGGACATTGAACGCTGGTTTGGCCACTGGGTTTTGCTACAGAAGTAAAAGTGGATGAAGGGTTTGTGCCAATTCATACCTTAGTGAAAGCACCTTCTTTCAATGTCCCACCTTGGTGCTAAGCCTCCTCCCTGACTGTGGTGTCTCAGATAATAACCGCCTTTCTGTTGGTGGGTATCTCTTTGCTTCAAGGGCCTGTTCCTTTAAGCAAAATCAGTAGGGACAGTGGGGGAGTGTGGCTAAGGATGTATTTACTTGAGACATCCAGAGCTCTGAATATATCACCAACATGGGCCAGAATGGCCTGGGGAACATCTGTGCTTCAGCTTTGCTCAACAAAGACAAATATGTCTCACTCCGTGATTCTCCCTCACATAAGTTTCCATATCTGTAGAAATAATTCAATGTATCTTGGTAATTCTGTTAAGGCCGGCTCACCACTTCCCCCCCTCAGATTCAATAGTAATTGGGTTGATATTACCTGCAGGTATCCTTTTAAAAAGATGCTGTTAATGTCTCTACTCCAGAAGCTTTATCAGTACATTAATTGGTGCTAGAAGGTTGACAGCCTGCTCTTATGAGTGTCTGGCTTTGAGCAACTTGAAATTTAAATTATTATTTAAAATTATTTTTGTTTTAGAAGATAATGCACTACAGAGGGACAGTGAGAAGCAGCCTCCTTAGATGGCACGGGGGGTTTGATGAATGGATACCTAACGCAATCACTATTTTTATTTGTTCCTGTAGTGAAGGCACACCCAGGGGCTTTGGTGAGGGTTAGGGCCTCTGTGCTCAGTACCATGTACAAACAGCTTGCAATCGAATGTGGATTCATATATAAGAAAATGAAACCAGCCATTCCCTTTCAGAAAAATTGAATTTGCTTCCCAACAGGTCGATAATGCAAGCTCAGACAGTGGTGGTTAAAAAGCATAGCTGCCATAGTGCACAGTGGAGCTTCCTTAGCAAGGTGCCCTACCTCCATAAGGCTCCAACAAGGTGAATTTGTGCACCAACACAGAGCTTTGGGGCAAAAAATCATGTTCCAGGATAGAAACTTACTGCTTTGTCTTCCTTCCTCCAGGGCTGCCTGTACAGGCAGGGACTGTTGGTGGTTCCCGGCTGCAGTGGGGGCTGGCAGACTGCCGTGCTTGGATGAGGTATGTGGCATCTGCTGCCCCAGTCCCCAGTCTGGCCAGTGCCTAGCTGCACAGCTGCTGGCAGGGACTGTAGGACACGACGACTACTATTCTGGGGGTCAGCTCCCCCTTTTCCTCCCCTTCAGCAACAACTAAAGAAGCAAGTCCAGGTCTCCTTCCCAGGCCAGTCCCTTCCCTCTCTCATCTGATCCAGCATCTCCCGTTCCTCACTCACAAATCATTCAGGCAGATGGTCCAGTAGCCCAGAGAGAACTTAGAAAAGCAGTCTTCCCCCAAACTGGTGTCTCCCAGCTTTTCCTACACTCTTCTTCTAAATCTCCTCTTGCTTTTGCAGAATTGAATTTTACCTGTAGTAAGGATCAGCCTGGAGCTGGCGTTGTGCCCTTGAGCTGTGCTGAGAGCTGATCCCAAAATGCACCTTTCTGCCTGGATTTTGCAGAGCTCTCTGAGGTCTGGTCCTCCTGACACTGCACACAAAGACCTGATGGGTTACCCCAAAGGGGCGATGAGGACTGCTGCCAGCGACCCGAACCCAGATGGTCTAATTTGGGTACAAGGCCAAAATTTTAGGGGCCAGGGGAGAAGGAAAAAGAGAGGGATACAGCTAGCTAAATCTCTTTGCCAGTCAGTGCAAAGCCATGAGCAACTAGAAAGACTTGCAGAGCTTGCTCCTTTCTCTCTTTACTTGTGACGTGTAAGGGAAGTAAGGGGAACCACTGGAAATGTCAGCTGTCTTCACGCCTTTGCAGTCTGCTTCATCACTGTTTCCTGAAGGCAGGAATCTAGTATGGGATGACGCTGTTTCGTATGTTTTGAACTACGTGGCAATAGTTAGAGCACTGACTTAGGATGGGGAATATCTAGCTCTCAGCTTTGCCTCTGTGGAGGTAGAAATGTTCTCCTATTTCCCAGATCTCCAGAGTGCCCTGATCTGCAAACAACCCTGTATCCTGGCCGAGAACAGTCACCAGCTCTTCTTATCAAGCCAAGCCATGGTACAGCCAATCTGGCAAGATGGAAGACACAGCAAGCAGGAGGGAAGCGGGCAGCAGCCATCAGCCAGGCACGCATCGGCCATGCAAGAGCAGTGCTGGGTTTTGCTGTGGCTTTCTCCTGGTTTTTATCCAGCGATGCTGAACTATGACGGCAGAGACACCCCACCATGCTGCAGCCATAACAGCAACAGGGAAATGACTGCACCACCCAGGTGGTGTCAGAAAAAGTCCCGACTCATCTCCTGGAAACCCAGGCAGGGTGTAGGTGCCTGCTTGCCTACACTTGGTCTGCTTTAGGAATTGGCAGCCGCAACCATGCCACCTGCCCCAGCAACTGCAGCAAAGAGCCTGGGCAACACTCAGACTAAACCTGCTTGGATTTAGCTGTCAATGTCCGAATACATGATTGCTGAAAAGGAACAGTTTTGACCAACTGGACCGATGTCTGATATTTGTAAACCAGAGTGTGCACGTGTTCATATTTACTCACACTCTTCTCCGATGTTCCAGTTCCTAGATTGGTGTGAGGATAGTTCCTCGGAAATTGATAACCATTAGAGCTCTGGGCCTCGGTGAGTTGTTTACTTCCCTACATCGTTAATACTACCCTTGTAGGGAGAAGGACAGTTGAAAATAATAAACACGCTTTCCTTTATTAATATTCTGAGGACTATGGGAGCAAAGGCAAGACATGACTGCTAGCTACCGTGGGTCCTCAAAATACAGCTGGTGCTTCGGTCCGTGCTCAGGTCTTTTCTCATCAGCATAACAAAACAGTGATATCATTAAACAAGCCCGAGTTTGCATCTTTTCTGGCATACAGACTCTGCTGTTGTCCCTCTCTCGGGGTATATGTGTTGCATATCCCTAAGTTAGAAAACAGACTGGATTTTGCATGCTAGGCGTGGGTTCTGCGCCCGGCTGGGCAGTCCCCAGGGTGCTGGGGGCTGGCAGGGCTGATGCTTCAGTAGGTAGCATCATTCCCCTTTGGTTTGGGCCTGAAGCCACGTCCCAGCGTGGTGTGTGGGGCCCTCTCGGAGCCCCACGTCGGGGCAGGGGGTCAGAGCGAGTCGTGGAGCTGCAGTCCTGGCCTCAAGTGGGGGGGGGACTGGCCTTGGCATCACCATTAAAATTCATTTGTGTAACCCCATTCCGATTCTATAAATCTCTTCTGCACATTCAACTGGGTATTGTATTGGTTTTTACTTTCCAGCCTACAAACTGCTCTCTGGTATTCAATATGTTGTAGGAAATCTCTTAAACCAGTTATTACTGTCTACCCCGCAGATGGTTGCTTTCCTACAGTGGAAAAAAAAAATGTGTCCCTATACATTCCTCCCCTCACAATGTTGAATCTTAATTAAACGCCACTTATAAAATGCTTTGAGATCCCCAGAGGGGAAAAAAAAGTATGGAGGTGCAAAGTATTGTTAATTGTTATTTTAGCACTTTAAAAGCATACCTGGCCCTGAAAACTGGCCAAAAAAATGCACTTATTCCAAATTCTGCATGATAAAACTCGAGGCCACAAGGGAATTTGAAAGGTTCCTAATTAGGCAGAATTCACAAGGCAGACAAAAACTGGAAGACAAAGGTTAGTCAAAAGAGGCAAGAAGATATTTCATAGGAATCCGAAAGAGGAGCAGGGAAACGCAGCGGCCGACAGATCCTTGGTCTAAAGCACAGCCCAGGTGCGGATGCACCTGGGGAGATGCCCATCTTAGCACAGTCTGCGCTGGTCAACAGGCTGGGCAAACCCGTACTGGAGGTGGCTGAAGCCGCTTCCTGGGAGCGACCGCAGGGATCTGCTCTGCCCCTTTTGTTGGCTCAGCTGATCTCACAAGAGCAGAGACGGGGAATTAGGCCGACATCAATGACTGCCTGCCGTACAGTCAGGGGAGAGAGCGATCATTTGTGTGCTGCTGGCTCTGCCCCACAGGGCCTTTGGATCTTGTGGGTTTTTCCCCCTGTATTATTATTCTTACTATTTTTAGAAAATCCTGGAGAAAAGGAGCAAGCGGTGAAAAAAAGCTAGCTTAGAGTCAAAAATGAGCCAACCCCCTTGGGGCTGGATTTACAAGGTCAGCTCGGGATACTAACAGCCATTTCGTGTTCAAAGTCCAAATGTATATTTTCTAACTCTCTCCTCTCCCCTTGGAGGAAACATTTAATTCCCTAAATATCAAAGTTTCCACTGGTGAAGTCTGCCAGGTGCCATGGCACTGGGCTTGCACAAATAGACCTTCACGTGCAATTTGATGACTCCGTGTTGTTTGACATCTGTTTCGCTGACAAATCACTGCTCTTTCCCAGAGGAGGGGGTCCTGCAGCCATGCTTGGGGCCTGCTGTCCCTCCACCTCCCTGCTTCTGCTCACAAAAAGCAGCCAAATGCTCCCCCGTGCTACACACCCTTTTACTGGGTCTGCTGCTGATCATCCTTGAGATCAAATCCCTGCTCTGCCCGTTTTGGGGCAGACATTCACAGCCAGATCACCCCTCTTTCTGGACACTTTCTACCTATGGGGTACTGAGTGAGATAAGATTAAGCTGTTTCAGGCAATCCCGTAACAGTTCTTTCTGATTTCATAGGAAATTTCTTTGCATTTCCAATTCAGTATTCACAGACTAAGGGATCCAGCCCTGCCTCTCCCCCAGTGCGGGTAAGGATCCAGCCCCCAAGGCTGCAGAATCAAGTCTTTATGCCTTCTTGTTCCCTGTGACTTAATGAATATTTATGTCTTTATTGCAGCATGGAATAGCTCAGGTCCCAGGAGCACAGCAAGGAGGGGAATGTTTGATTTGTGAGCCTGAGATAGGGAGCAGCAGTAGCTGAAATTCAGGTGCCATGGGGATTTCTGCAGAGGAGGGAAGAGCCCTGGTGTCTATGTAGTTTAGGCACCAAGCAGGTCTGGAGGATAGCTGTTTCGGAAGTTAGCACACAGAACAGCGATTAGACACCTCCAACACCCCAGTGAATCTAGTTCCAGAGGCTCCAGCACAATATGCAGTCCATATTCGCATGTTTTGATTATTCAAAAAGGTTTTTACTTTCCCTGAAAATTAAGCACAGAAGGCCTAATTCTAGATGCTGCAGTGATACAACTTTTGATCATTGAAGCTGATTAGCAAAATGGCCTTTCACGTTTGCCTCTTTGAGAATGGGGTTTGTTCGTTACCTAAACAGAGAATAGTGTTGTCGTTAGACTAATCCATATGGCTGAAGAGGAAAGTATCTCCCTTGTTTTACCGTTGCTGTAACATTTCCTCTTTGGACATTCACTGCTTATCTAAAGGCTCCACAATTTACACAGAAAATAGAGAGCTTCTCTTTCCTTGCCAATCTTTGGTTGATTTAACCTGTGCTTAGGATGCAATAGTCAGTGCTCATTTTCATGGCATAAGATACAGCAGGTAAGTGTAACACCCTTAACAGAACACCATAAATACTGTATGGAATGGGACATTTCCCTTTTAGAATCATAGAATCATAGAATGGTTTGGGTTGGAAGGGACCTTAAAGATCATCTGGTTCCATACCCCTGCCATGAGCAGAAACATCTTCCACTAGACCAGGTTTTGTGCTGGATCTTTGCTCAGTGCATGCAGGTTTTTAATGTCAAATGTTCTGGGGAAGATTTTAAGACCAGTGTCTATTTCCCTTTGTGAGCCCCCCATGAGTGACCGCCCAGGAGCTTCTTAGGATAAGGTTTTGTGAGATAGTTCAGCCTTATAGCCCATAGTCTGCAAATGGAATGGTCTCCTCACTGTGGATCCTGTGGTCCAACTGTTTCTCTTGCATTCACTCCGCTCTTTAGACCTCTTAGCAACCAGCCTGTATCAGTAAAGAGGCAAAAGATCGACGGGGGAAAGAAAAGAAGAAACAAAAGTTTAGATTAGCGAGCTGATCCAGCTCACCACGTTGCCAGCTGAGCCAACGTGAAGGACATGGTGGGGCAGCGCTGCCAGCAGCGAGGCGTGCACAGGGATGGAGGCTGCAGGAAGCTCTGAGTTGTCCCGTCTGCCTGCAAAACTTCCCCCTCAGGGGTGAATAGGTGCCATTCCTCTGTGCCACCCACCCGACAGCCCTGCCAGCAGAGCTCCCCCTCAAGCATGGCTGCAGCAAACTAGACCCAAAAGCCTTGATTAGAGTGTGCTACCGTTGCACGTACCAGAAATCAATCTGGGATGGGGGAGACAGGACCTAAGAAATGCTGGCTGCGGTGGGAGCAAATGGATTGCTTTCCTTCTGTGTTTGAGCCTAATTATTGTACTGAGAGTCTGCCTTCACTGGTGTCTTGGAGCTTTAGGGCTTTGTGCTGAAAGCAGGATGAGTGCCAGTAGCAAAGGAACAGGGTGCTCAGTACCAGAACAACAAAAACATCTTCACGAAGGCAGTGACCTGCAGGACTCTAATTAGCTCTGGTAGCAGCAGGACCCAGCTGTGATGCTGAACACAGATCTGAGGCTTGAAGAGACTCTGGCCAGCCGCAAGCACGCTCCGACTGTGCCAGAAGAGAAGGGAACAGAGGAAACTTCTGCCACGGTGACATGAAGGAGTGCTCAAAAGGTGTCTCGGGCTCTGGTGCCAGCTGGCTGAGTGGCTACAGAGCCTAGGTATAGAGATTAATTTCTGGGAAATGTAAAGACATCTATGTTTAATATTAGAGCTCGTGACTCGTTTTCGCTATTTGCTACCCCAACTGCACAACCAACCACGGAGCTTCCAATCTTCTTTCCTATGACTTTCAATCATCTGCTGGAAAGTCATGTCATTAGGATGAAATTGGGAGAGTTTATTTCAGAAATTTCCCTAACTGAGATGAAGAAACTAATGTGCTGCATTTGCCCATCTCTCCTTGAAGACCAAAGATGAGTTGGGTCACCCAAAAGGCAGATTTTTCCATCATTCTGACCTTACAGTAGAGTCTCCATATTTTCCTGAATGCCAGAAGCTGATCACCTTACCCTTGCCATGTTTTTACAGATCTGTGCCTCTTTTCATCTTATTCCTCTAGGCAATTCCAGATTTATTTTCTACTTGATGCCATAGTTTTGCTTTGCATGGCAGGTTGCGTGTCCCTTTATTTTTGCACATTTCTTCTGTTTAATGAAGAATCCCATCGTAATCCCTTGAATTTGTCCATGATTCTGCCATTAATCCCGCCCCCCCCCACCCAAAAATGTACAAAACGTACAGACTCTCCCAGAACTCAGAGAAATGAGTATCACAAGGAACATCAGTGCAAAGGACTCTTGTTTACCCATGCACTCCAAATGCATTAATAGGTTACAAAACAGAGATGAGTTTAGGTTAAACAGACAGCTTTGTCACTCTGCAGATGACAGGCCTTTAGACTCAGGAGATAAATAAGACAATTCAAGCATGGCTTTACCACTTAGCATACTTCTCCTTATGTTCTTACAAAAGCTTGTGCAATTGTGTATTAATGTGAAAGGCACTTTCTTTCCTATGATTATTTATGTAATCAGTAGGAAAAAATTCATGATGAACTAGACTCTGCGGGTCAGCCTCTGATCACTCTAATTTGAATGTTGGATGAAGAAAAAATGTCGCAGGCAGCCAATATCCTGAAAAAGAGAAGATCTGCAGGGACACTGACTGGGGACTGGCAGTGTGTTGTCACAGTAGACTTTGCTGGTTATTTGCTGTCTTTCTCTCTGTGTGTCATCTGGTCTTCTGCCCCTGAATTACTAGCTTAGGCTCCCCCGCATGCAAGACAGATGCCTAATTTGTGGATACCGACAGGAGTCATGTCCGAAAGAGATGTTGAACTGCTCAGACCTGTTAAAATTGAGAAAATTCTGGGCACATCTAAAAATATAACGTTAGTTGCCTCAGAAAAGGTGGTGCTGGAGGCTGTGATGCCTGCAGAATTTTAGACGTCACCAGGTTACATGAAGGCATGGTTTGGGGGTACCATCTTTTTAGCTCTTAAGCCATAAAAAATATTCACTTGTGGTGTGGGCCTGTACGTCCTTCATATTTCTGTGTAACTCACAGGGAATCACCTCCACTTTGCCAGTTCAGAAATTTTGCTGGCTCCTTGGTTGGAGTGGGTGGTGGGTTAGAGGGATACCCCCTGTCAGAGAAGGAAAGCATAAATACATTCTCCTTCATTTGGCCCAGAAGTGATTCCAAAGTGGCCCCAGCAGTCTATATGCTCATCATTTGCCCAGAGACAACACACAAATTCCACTCTCATGTTTGTCTGTGATAAAGCTGATCACAGTGTTGATGCTCTCTGTCTGGAAGCTCTCCCCAGCTGAAGTAGGAGAACTCAGGCATGACAGTGGCAGAGTTTCACAGGATCCTTATTGCAAGTCGGGAAAACAGTTTGACTGACACTTGTTAAAGGGGAGTCATCCATGGCTTGATGTCCAGCTGGTGGCCAGAAATGAGCAGAATACTGGCCTCTGGTGAGATCCAATCCGGGATATTGTGTCTGGTTGGGCTCCCCAGCTGAAGGATAGGAAGAAACTGCAGCAGGTCTAATGGAGGACTACCAAAATGGCCCAAGGCTGGGAACACATGGCTCACAAGGACATGCTGAGGGATCTGGGCTTGTACTGTCTCTGTGGAGAGGAGGCTGAGGGACAAACTTGTAACTAAATTGTCTTAATGGGCAGCTACAAAGATGGAAGACCCAAATCCTTCTTGGTAGTGCCAGGCACTGTAAGAATGGCAAAGACCACAAAATGCGATCTGGGATTTTAGTTTGGACATTAGGAAAACACATTTCCATAGGAGGGCAAGGCAGTGGAAGAGCTCACCGGCAAGGTTGTGCAACCTCCATCTTTTGAGGTTTGCATGTCTCAGCTACACAAAGCCATGGGCCTGGTCCCTTGTGGGTGATAGTCCAGTTGAGTAGGAAGATGGAGACTAGAGACCTCCAGATGTCTCTTCCAACCAAAATTTCTGTGATTCTGTGATGTAAACAGTTCTTTGTAGCTGTTACCTGTAGCATAAATGCAGTTCTGGGCTTCTGAAATGAGGTTGAGTCAAACCAGGAGACTAGAACGAAAAAATATGAGAGCAAAAGTTTTGCCCTAAAACCCAATGTGCTACAAGGCTGGAAGAATTTTCTCCATAGGCTGGTACAAGATGAAGAGCTGCGTGTTTGCCATTACATATGAATAGACTGACTGTGAGTCTCCTGTCATGGTACAAAGACCTAGGGATAACTTCAGACGGAACCTGCTGGAAGGAGACTTGGCATGCTAAAGTGGTGAAAAGCTGCCTCTCAGCTGACAGCAGAACAAAGTCTTTTTATGCTCTAAAATGGTTCTTACAGAGACTGAGGAGCTATTGTGTGTGGGGAGCCCCATCCAGCACTTGACAGTGGTAGTGCTCTGGATTAAAATGTTAGGAAGAGAGAAGAAAATACCCCGAGGAAAGAAGTCAGCATTAATTTTACTGTTACTGGGGTTCAAGAGTGAGTAATGCCGAAGTCTCAGGCTTGCAGTCATCCATGTAGCAATAGCCCCCAATTTAGTCTGCAACAAAGAAGTCTGCTGTCAGCGCACACACACACACACACGCACACACATCTACACCGTATTTCAGATACCTTCTAGCACCACTCACCAGTTACTTCCTATGTGATTAACACATTCCTGATGAGTGGGCAAAATAGCATTTCCGGTTTTCGCTCTATGACAAGTCTTTGACTGTATGGGCTGGCTGCTGCACGGAGAGCAAAGAGTGCGCTGCCACTTCACCTAATCCCGTGTGTCAAACCAAAGCAGCAGATTGAAGCTATGACAGGTACACATCAGTGTGCATGGATATGAAACCTAAAAAAGAAATAAACTTGTAGATCTCCACGGATCTATTTAAATACAATATTTTATTCCATTCCATGTAGCTTTTTATACAGTTCTCATCACTATAGCAACAGAGGTCCAGCTTTTCAAGGGGTATTTAGGTATCCTTCAGCACCCAGATCTACCAGCAGGGTGCTATTGCACTCACAAAAATATTATTAAGCTTCCACATACTCCTGTGTGTGTCCAAGGTGCCTGAATACAGATGCTGCCCATAGCTAAGGACTCCAGCTCAAGCCAAAACAGGACTTGGAAGACAGATCCTCAAAGTGAGAATTTCCCCACTTGAATCTCCAGTGCCTTGGAAACACCCTGGGAAGATGGTTAAATGAGAAGTGGCTCACCCTGTGGACAGCCTAGGGACAAGTGTGGTCATATATCCATTTCTATACCTGCCAGTCTTGCCATCCTGTCAGCCCCGTGAAGCTTGGTATTTGTCACACAATGTGTGACAGACAGGTTTAAATTTTACTCAGCATTGTTTGAAGCAGAGAAGTACACCTCCTTCTCCCACATCTTACCATAAGCCTACTTCCAGTTCTCCCTGTGAATGAACAGGCTGAAGCAAAAACATTTCCTCTGCAGAACACCTTCCCCTCAGGGGAAAGGTTTGAATTTTGCCTCAAATGAAGCAAAAACAGGGAACTGAGCTAGACTTTCCCGCAGCACAAGATTAACAATTATCTGTCATGGTTTGATTCCGTTATCTTTTTGGAGAAGGAGATATGTGTGCAGAGGGATTTTTAAAATATACATATTTCTGTGCATATAAATCGTGTACTTCTTTGCATGCTTCTACTTAGATGAGTAGTGTGCATGTATTTTTAGCAGCATCGTACAGATGTTGTATGAATAAAGGTTGTTGTGTACATTTTTTTATTCCCCCTCTCTAAGTACCTCAGTACACGTTGTATGCAGTGACATAGAGAGGGAACACTGTTTATGTTCAGGCAGTGTGCAAGGTTGTGCATGCATGTGCCCTGTTTAATGGGGGACGGGAATCTCCTTGGCACAATTCTTATTAGTATCATCAATCATGAGGGGTGTCATTTCCAAATTCCCTTTCCCTTACCTAATTTGCTAAACGTAATTCTTTATCACACTACAAACTCAGCATGAGAGATGGAAGTGATAATGAGAGGTGGCTTGCTCATCCATGCTCTACTGTACAGAGGCAATGTCAGCCTGGCATCTTCAAGAGGGATCTCCCATTTTCTTTCTCTTTTCATGCAGGGTGATCTGTATCTGCTCAACCCACAGCAATTAGCAGCCCACTGCATCCCTGTTGCACTGTGGCTTTATTTATGTCTGGCTCCTCAGCATGCTCTTCAGTTGCTGGAGGCCCTCAGTCAGGCACCTTGCTTGATCTGTCTGCTGGTGCTTTCTTGGCTTGGATATATTTGCTAATGCATTCACTTCAGGACACCTCCAAAATGTACTTCATTAATCTCAGCAACCTAAGGCTATATATTTTTTTTCATGTCTGATAGTAAATTAGCGAAAGACCTTTATCAAAAACTTGCCTTATTGAATTTGCCAGTCCTGTTCTGCTTGAGCAAATAATTACATGTCTTTAAAACTTGGAGGGAGGAAAACAACAAACCATGAGCGGAATCTAAACTACTGACTCGAAACTTCCATCCTTGACATGGACAGGGACAGGATTTCATCCTGTTTGTGCTGTCACTCCCGTCTCATATGCAAGTCCTGTTCTTGTCAATGAATTTAACTCACCAGAAGTCATTGATTTCCCTGGGTTTATTCACAGGTTTGTCCTACACACAGACTCCTAATGGAATTAATGGATCTGCATCCTGCCCACATAGACTACAGCACTGGATTTGGGACTGATTATTCATGGACGTGACTTTGTTTCACCAGCAGACCTTTAAAATACGCAGCTGATTCTCTCAGTTGTTATAAAGAGGATGCCATAGAAAGAAAACAGAAACATATGAAAACAGGAATGAGGCAGGTCAGGAGCCCTAGCAGGAAATGACCTTAAAAATCTTTTGCACGTTAAGGGGAAAAAAAATACAATCTCTGTTCCTTGTAAGATAGGGAAGGTATGTCCAGTGTGTAAAGCTTTTAACACCAACACAGAGAATCAGTGAAGCCTGACTCCTCTGTTTGATGAGGAACGGGTAAGACTCAGAATACAAAGATGTCACCAATTAGCAGCATCTCAGCTAGAATTGTGAATATTTTTAGAAAATTGAAACACTGTGAGACTTATTTTTAAACAAAGAAGAGATTTTAATCAGACAGAGAAGCAGATATGGCGGATGCTTTACAAAAAAACCTTTGGGAATTTGGTTTCTTAGTGCCAGAAGGAACCATACTTCACTCTTTAAAATCTATTTTTCACTTTGGACATCTATGATTCCCCCAGTGATATCACAGTCCTGGGAGCGGGACCATTTGGGACGCCCTGTTCAGACGCTGTCATGATGACATCAGTCTTTGTAGAATCACAGGAAATAACATTGTGGATCAAGGTACACAGTACCACAGTTTCACTAAAACCAAAATCTTTATACAAGTCCAGTAAAACAGCTCTCTTTGGGAAGGACCTACTCAAAAGGTGGAAAGTCACATCAGTAACTCAGGCCGGCAGCAGCCAGGATTTATCAGAAAATTGGAAGAGAACATTAGTGGCACAGAAGTTGCAATAACAGGAGATGTACAGAGAAGGGTCTACTTTGATACCTGGATTCGCAGTGGTGCACCTTCCCCTCCTTGTGTCTCCCCAGGCAGATGCGCAGCAAAAGCTACATCACTCGGATGCCCTGTGTGCAGCAGCAAGAATCCCAACCGTGAACTCGGGTATTTGCTTGGAGGCCTTGAGACCCCAAAGACTGCTTTTCATTTACAGAGCAGGTAGCTTGTTTGCTCAGCTTCCTGAGTGAAAGCTGTGTTCAGACAGCTATAGCTATAAATAAAGGCTTAAAAAATGGTATCTGAGATTATAAAAGCTCTTCTGAGTAGGGATTGACTCCTACACTGACTCAATGTGCCTTATTCTATTCTTGGTTGGCTTTTGGGCCCCTCTGTAAAATTTATTCTCCAAGGATAACATAAAAACCTTGAAGGCTGGAAAATTGCAATATTCCTATATGAGAAATATCAAGCATAAGGGAGAACCTGTGCTTGCTACAACCTAGATCTTTATGGTAAATTGTGCTGTGATCTGGTCGTTTCACACCCAAAGGGGTCGCGCCAATGCCAGTGTCCGAGGAAAGGTACCATCAGACTCCTTGTGTCCCATCATATGACCCATAAATAAACTTGCCTGATCAAGTCCTCTTTTCTGGGAGCTGTAAGTACCTGATGGAAATGGCTTTTAGCATAGGGAGGCTACAAGCAATGAAGTAAGACTTTGGCACTGAGACTGGAAGTTGCTAGTCAATGGCTGTTTGTCTTCCCAGAGCCAGAACTTTAACTCTCCCCCACAGTAAATGCTCCAATATTCAGATTGTCTTAGAAGTATGAGCATTTTGTTAGTCTTTTGTAGCAGACCTGTAGAGAAAAGAATTATAAAATAAATTGTAAGTGTGAGGTTAAATGTAATTAGCCACAGGCAGTAAGACTCAATTCCTGCATATTTCCTGCAGGCTGGGAGAAGTCCTTTTCCTCCCTTATGCCCTAAAGCTATCCCGTTGGCTGTGCCCAGCTGCGTGCCTTACTGACGCACGCACGTTATACAGCTACTCCCCGGAGGACCTGAAGGGCTCACAGCTGGAGCTCACAGGTTCTGGCAGCTCAACTTGTCTCCACATGTGTGTCACGTTATAGTACCCTCCACACAAGAACAAGGTAGTCATTTCCTTGATGCAAAGTCCGCTGGTTGCTATGACAAAACATGGGGTTGGTTTGAATGCTGTTTTGAAGCTAATGTATACCTCTTACAAGAACATCTAAGGCGATACCAGTGGAGATTTGTTTTAGGCTCCGTATCTGAAAGCACCTTCCCTAATGGGTTGGCCATTCCACTATATCTAATATTTATAGGGATCCTATCAGTACGGCATGTGAGTTAGCCCTCCTGAGGTTATCCCACCCTCTAGCAACATCAGGAATAACCATGCATATGATCTGCTATGAGAAAACATTTAAGAACATTTTACTGGGTGATGTGGCTGTTTTCTCTCATATGTCTGTCAGAGGCGAAGGAGCAACCCCGATACAGATGACCAACTCAGGAGCTACTGAACTTAGTTACACCACGTGCAAAGACCCATGAAGCTCTTACCCCCAGTGGCTGGGTTTCCACTCCACCAAGGCAGGCAGAAGTTGGCCAGGTCTCAGTGTTTTTCAGTCTGTAGAATTTTAAAGAAGTCACCAAATTACTGCAGAGATAAATCTTTCTTGCATACTTTGAAATTGAAAAATATACTTCATAGCAGAGAATTTTTTGGCAGGTAAGTATCTTATGATTCACATTTTACTTTCATCAATCACAGTAAAAGTCAGGTAAGGGCAGTTAATGCTGTGCCTGGGAAATTTTCTCAACAAGCCTGCAAGGCTAAGTGTTTCTACTATTGTATCTAGATAACTGCCACAGCCACCTACAATTGGATGGTCTGTACTAACAAAAATATTATTACTTTTGCAAATCCACCAAGTTATGCACTGAGGTGCAATCTGAGCTAGGATGCTTATGAAGGCCGTTGTCACTATTCCCCTGATGCTCAAAGGTCTATGGAACAATTCTGGCCTGGGAGCCAGCTATATGCTGGGGTAAAACACCAGCAGTTTTCACCTTGGGGTAAGGTTTAGTGGAACTCATTGTTTTAATTTGCAGCTTTGAGAAGTGTAACCATCCATGTTTTATAGATTTTTCTTTTCCTGTGAGGGAACTCATCAACTTTGATGTCTGTAACTATTGATTCTCTGTATTAAGAGATTCGCAAAACAGATTAACCACAATAGCATGTTAATTAAGACCATGTTTCAACTTTCCAAAATTACTCCCTTTTTGCAGAAAGCTGCTGAATTGACTGGCGTTAGAGACCATCTAAGCTAAGGAGCCAGAAGGTGCAAATCACAAAGGAAATCATCTGCACGCTCAAGAGAAGGTTTGGAGACAACGCAATCCTGCTTTCACAGTGCCCTGTGTGGGGCTCGCATATCCAAATCTTTGGTGGTACTTACAGGATACTTTGCATAGACAGAACCCTGTCAGGTCTTTCCAGGTTGAGACTGAGTTTGCCGTGCTTGCAAATCCCAGGCTGAGTCAAGATTAGGAACAGGACCTTGTCCCACAGAAAGATGTTCTGTCAAGCGAGTCCAGCCTATCAGACTGGGAACATCTTCAGGTTTTGTACATCACCTTCAGCTAAATCAGTCATTCGTCTCCTTCTGTCCTTAGCTTTCACCTGTCCTGTGCAGTTAGGCTTCAGCCTTTGGGTCAGACCCATGTGGTGGGTTTGTGCCCGGTACAGAGGGTGCTGATCTGAGCTGGGGACATTATGGCTGCCCTTGGGTGAATCACAGTTATCAATGAAAGGAAAATGCGAATGTCTTCCATGTTGTTTCTCCCACCTTAGCGCTCCCAGACCCCTGCTCTGCAGGAAGGACCCTCTGCCCACCTCTCACACCGGCTTTGCTCTGCCTTTCCCAAGCCCCACTTCTGACTGCGCTCTCACCGATTATATTTTTTCAGAGGCTGTAAACCTCGGTGTCAGCTCATCTCGCATTAGTGTCAGAGAAGTATCCCTTGGCAGTTTACAAAAGGGAAAATGGAAAGTCGAGGATTATTTAATGTGAAATGTGGTAGAGTACCTGTGCTGAGCTTCTCTGAGAGGCCTGAGGCTCCAGCTACCTGAAAAAGCTGATAAAAGCAGCCGTCATCCGGTGATTCAGCTCCCCTCTCTACCAAGGCTCTGGCCCTGCTCTGCGTGGGCGACTCAAAACACGCAGGAACTCTTTCTGAGGCAGACTAGAAGTTAGCAGGGCTATTCACCCAGGTTTCACTTGTGTTGAAGTGTGTGTTGACTTTTCAACTGCCCAGTGCTCTTTTGAAGATGTATTTAGTCAGAAGAATGCTGTGAGTTTTCTTTTTATGCAATGGTGTGGATTGCTTTTTAGCTATTCTGGCTGGGAGTGAGAAAAACTGGATCGATGCCCCAGGGATGTCTCCGGTGCTAGGGGCTGTGGTTTAACCCCAGCTGGCAATTAAGCCCCACACAGCCGCTTGCTCACTCTTCCACTGGTGGGGTGGAGGAGAGAATCGGAAGGGTAAAAGTGAGAAAACTTGTGGGTTGAGCTAAAGACAGTTTAATAGGTAAAGCAAGAGCTGCTCACACAAGTGAAACAAAACGAGGAATTCATTCACTGCTTCTGCCATCAGCGGAAGACAAACACATTTCTCCCCCGCCCCTGCTACCCGTGACAAGGGTATCCAGCAGACTCTTGTCCCTCGTAGCATTGTGCAAGCTGGAATGTGGGTCAGATTTCAAGCGAGACATACTGTCGGTGTCACTCTTCAGGGTCATGTACATGCTTATACCCAGTTAATTTCATTTTAATTTGGGTGTTGACAAATTGAGGAGTGTGAGTTATGAAGCTTTAGAATGCTGTTTAAAACTGTATCTTTCCTGGGTAGATGGGAACATGTAAAATGTGGATACCTTTTAGAATGAGCCTCAATTTTATTATTGCTATGATTTCCCACTTTCAACATTCTGTGGAAGGGAGAGAGAAATTTGATTCAGAAGGTGTTTTAGCTGGTTCTGTCCATTTTGCTGAACTGAATTACTCCCCCCTCTCCAAAAGGCTTTCTTTTTAATAACAGCTGTTATTTCTTTCCAAGTGCTGGGAAGAGGAATCCGATAAAGCCCTCCTTGGCTTCTTTCCAGAAATAAAAAACATTTCGGCTGTCATTTGGGCCTGCCTTTTCATTAAATTTGTTTCAACATATTTTATATGGCCATGTGTCTGCCTTTGCAACAGCAAGGACTCTCAGTGGGACGGAGCAGCTTAATCGATCAGCAATCCTGGTCACCCAGAAAGAGTGTTAATTGGCCTCGGTACTTGAAGCATGTGACACTGCCTGACCTAATCATCAGAACTGGAGAAGTCAATAAATTAGAGGAGAAATGCAGATGGATAAAATAAGGACCCAGTCCTATAAAACACGCTGTGAGCATTATTCCTGAAACCAGTAGCGCTATATGGAAAAGCCAAGTCAAGCATTTGCTGGATAAGGCCCAGGGGAGCTAAGACAAAGAATAATTTTATGTTTTCAGAGTTTCACCTTTTAGTCTTCCGTCACATACATTTGATACGTTTTAGCAATTTGTCTGAAAGCTCCTAACTCAATCTGTGAAAATTATTCACTCTCCCGCTCTAACGACCCCGTGGTGCAGCGTGCCTTGTCCCTGCGCTCCCCAGGGAGGGGCTGAGGCCGGCGAAGCCAGCGTGCCCTGGTCAGGGGACTGGCAGGGACTTGCCAAGGCTCACCCGCCTCTGAGAGAGGAGCAGCGTTCACACAAAATTCGTCATCTCGGTGAAATGCCGCAGGTGAGATCTCAGCTCCCTCTGTGGCAACGGGAGTGGGTTTGCTTAGCCACAGCGTCCAGCCAGAGCATTTACCTCCAACCACTGATGAGCTAATAACTTCAGCCTGCTAATTTAGGCCTGTCATTTAGACACATGAGGAGGCTGGTGCGAATACCTCCCCCGGTGCCTGCAGTATGGGCCGTCAGCGACGCCCGGGCGAGGGTTGCTGTCAGAGGCAGGCCAGTCCCCTTCCAGCCTTATTAAAAATGCTCCTGTCCCTGTGCTACAGATGAAGGACCTCAGTTGCTGGAGCTGGCAGGGGCCACTTCCCAAGCGTTGGCTGAGAAGGGTTGTCAGCACGTGCAAGCACACGCTGTCCTGACGAGCGAGGGGACACAGCACCCTGCACACACCCTGCAATGCACTTTCGGCAGGCAGCAGGGTCAGGCAGGGGCTGGCAAGACAAAAGAGCCCAATATCCCAAACCTGCGGCGGGGCAGAGGCCAGCCCTCTTGAGAAGTATGGCTGGGGAGGAATAGGACACTTAACGTCCCTTCTGCGGCACTAGGTAGTCTCAGGATTGGATCTGGAGTAATCAAGCTCTTCACCCTGCCTGCTCTGAAGACAGCAAGTACTGTAGTGAATCCTAAGTCTTCTCTTAAACATTCAGAAAAAGGAGGAAATAAAAGGTAACTACACCTGACAGGCAATGTGTTCCATGGAGGATGGTGTAAAGAGCATCTTCCACCACCTGCTGTGTCCATGGTGAAGCATGAGCACCCCAGCAGCACTGGGGTGGGTGCACGAGCCCCTTCAGAAGGGGATGTTTGGAGAGGCAGGCACAGCCCTGGGCTCAGCTGGCAGGGATGTACCTGCCCTGTTGCATCTGCTGGCAGGGCCAGCAGCCCCAGGACCTTCCTGGAGAGGATGCAACGAGAAAAACTCATGCAGGTCCTGCTCAGGGTACGGTCCTGCTTGGGGTATGATCCTGCTCGGGATACAGTCCTGTTCGAGGTACGGTCCTGCTTGGGGTACGGTCCTCCCAGCAGCCAGCTACAGCCGTAAGCACCTCGTTGGTGTGTTTAATGCCCGCTGCTGGCCTGGCCTGTTGGGACATGGCAGGTGACACAAGATTCTCAGATGTGGGACAGAAAATCAGGGGAAGTACGTCAGCCTCCAGGCGTGGAACCACTAGGGCTGAAGCCCTGAGGATAAGGGTGCTTAGAATGGCATCTGTCACAAACTTTTGAAGAGGTTTCCCTCATTTGGGTTCTGAATTACCTTCTAGTTTTTGTCTTTAAGGCTAAAGGTAGGCAAATTATTTGTGACTATCTCTGCAACCATGAAGCTCCTTGAAGGCTGAGGTGATTTTGTGATCTGACGTTTCTGGACATAGTAGGTGGTAATTATTTTGCCCTCAGAACCCAGCAGATGTCAACTGCACTGAATCCGGCCTGAATTTTTATGCAGTGAAAAACAAAAATGGAGTTTCTTACTCAGACCAGCTATGGGGACTGGGCTGAAGTCTCAGTCTGGGGTAGTCAAGCCTCAGGAAAGGGTCCTTTGAGCCAGAGGGTCTGGAAGAGTAAATTTTCAGTGAAATTTTTTCCATCAATTTTTTCACCAAATATTGGATTTTTTTTTCAATATATATCTGTCAGCTTTGCAGCCAGCTCTCAAGCTAGTTGGAAACTGGGCATCTTCACTTTAAAAAAACCAAACAATTAAATATTTTCCAAATTTCTTAAATTAGCTCCAGGAATCCTTAGAGCATGTCAGGTATCTTGGCTTTGTATTTTGCACCCTGACCCGCTCTGTATAGCCACACAAGGCAGAGAGAAAAATCAACTGCAGATTGACTGATGAGCATCACCATCCTTATTTTACATATGGTGCAATGAAAATATTTGTTAATCCTTGCAGTCCCACTAGGAACCCAAATTTACTGGCTCCCTTTTTAAAACTTTGTCACTAACCACCTCCCTTTTATTAATTTTAACACACCCAAAACCACAGCTACAATGAGAGAGAGCTTACTGGGAGGCTATTGTGTTTGCAGTTTCCCTACCAGTTAGAACAGCCTTGTGTTGGTGGAGTCAGTGGAGTGAACTGGTGGGAGAGGCACTGCTGCCAACCAGATGCGGGGACACCAGTACAGGCAAAATGACTCCAAACTCCTAGCAGAGCCAAGATGGCACGAAGGGGTGGACGGCTCCTACACTATAGATGCCCAACCATGAGTAAGTGAACATGTGTGTGGTAGGAGTGCTGTGACGCTATTTTATCCAGCACAAATGTCTGGAGGTACACTTACCCATCTGTTGGCTATCCACATAGCTGCGCTCTTCCTTTTTCTTTTTTTTCTGTTGTTGATGTTTATGTATATATAGATCTGTGATATATATATCTCTCCCACAGATCCAGAGATGCACAGATAAACATCTGTAGGCAAGGTGTGGACCACAGTGGGGGAAAACACTGTGTTAACAGAGAAGTTAACAAATCTGCAGTCAGAAGTCACAGGCAGAGTCCTATTAGTTGCAACTGTCCAACAAAATGCATATTCAAAAATAAACAAAGCTTAAGAACATTAAAATATCACGCAGAAAGTTAACAAGGCACTTTAAACTCATTTTGTTGCCCTTCAAGTGCCAGAAGGCATTCAGAGACAGTGGAGCTATTTCTGTTAGGTCAAATACAGAAGGAAAGTAGACCTGGTTATAGCAGGTGGACAGGAAGGAGAAAAGACATCAGGAACAGAAGCAATAAAGTCTCCAGACCAGCCAGGTGAAAAGTGCAGCTCTGTCTTGTCGCCTCCTTTCCATAGCTCCCTTTGGAGCTCCAGAGCCAACAAAAGTGGTCAGCAGCACATCCTTTACCTGCTGGCCTTTCAGTGGGGAAGACAGGGTTTTCAAATAACAATAATAAAGCTTTCCATTTGTATTTTAATAAGGAAACATTCTTTTTTATCATATTACCAGGCCTGTCATGATTCACCTCCGAGCCCTTCATTTGGCTAATGAATTTATGCCCCTCTCTCTAGGGGCAGACGATCTTGTCATTCATAAAATTATGCTGTTATCAGCATATCTCATGCTGAGGCGAGGCAGGGAAAGAAATCCCTGCTCAGCTTCGTTGGTGCTGGTCTCTCCTTCCTCCCGTGCTCAGTGCTGTAAGAGGGCAGGTCATTGCTTAGCTCTGATGCTGCTCTGCTCAAGGGCTCCTGCCCCGTCTTAGAGTTTTTGAGGTCAGGAGGGACCACGGTGTGCTATCAGAAAACACCACACCTTTGTCCTTTCTCAGATCAGGAGCTGCTTACTCTGGTACAGTGCAAAAAGTTCCTTCATTGATTCAACCTGGACGCAGTCCGAATGAAATGGGCTCCCCCGTGGCCCCAGACGCCACATCCTGCACCTAAAGACTGAACAAGGGTGAAACTTTGGCCAAAATGTGGTCAAAAGAAGGCTGGACTTTGGTTGCAGTTGGGCCAGGAGGTGATTCTGTGTTTCTCATGTGGACAGGGTACCAAACCGTATGGCTGCAACATCACTCAGGTGTCTTCAGACTTTGTCAAAGCCAGGATGCCTTCCATCCCCACCTATCTCTGAGCCATCTCACACCATGCCAGGGCAAGCTGCTCGGCTCTGGTTCAGGACCGCAGAGGTACGGCCCGCCTCCTGCACCCCCATCACGAATATCTGGCAAATGGAAGTTCGTAGATGGCAGAAGAGCAAAGCTGTGCCATAGCACACGGGACAGCCCTAAGAGCTGGAACACCATCTGGTCTTGTTTTTGTAGTCTCTGGCTAAGAAAGAAAACCAAAAGTCATGTTTTTTTCCTGTGCAACTTAAAAATGTCTGTGAGTCATAATCCTCGCACAAACCTAACCCATACAAGGACAATCCCCGCTCTCAGCCGGGTGCTGTGGGTGCGTCAGGGAGGGTCTGGGGAGCTGGGGCTGGCAGCTGCCTGTTGGCAGTGCAACGCTTCCCTAAGAGAGGCAGTTTCCCTGCCCAGAGCCCTGGGCCCGCTGGGGAATGGCAGCTTCCAGGTCAGCCCTAAAGTCCATGGCCAGGTCGTAGTCCTTCCACACCTTGGAATGTTTTCCTGCTGCGAGAGAAGCGATTTCAGTAACGTCCTGCAGACTTAATGCCAGCCTGTATTTTCCACCAGGAACAGTATTTTTCCACTTTCAGCCCCCAAACAATTCTGGGCTAAGTAACTCACCACTGCCTAGCTCTCCCTGCTGATTTGGGAGGAAACTGAAAGGATTAGTGGAGACTACCGCTTAATTTTTAGCTGGCTGGATTAGGGGAAGCAAATCCCACCCTCCATGCCTACATGACAGACTGAAGTGTTGGGCAGCGGATGGGATGGGGAGAGGAAAGTGTGTGTGTAAGCAATACTTACTAGAGGGTTCATTAAAATATCTGTTCGTGGTATACTGCTGTGTCATTATCGGTCATCTCCTGGAAGGCCTGACCTGCACAGAGGCACCAGGCGTTCCCCGGCCCTGGGTAACGGGCAGGATGAATTTATCAAGATCCTGGTGTTTCCTTTCCCTTTTGCCCAACCTGCCATATCTCACTGTACATTAAAGGAAAAATCAGACAACTAATTAAATTACTTTGCCATGACTTAAAAAAACGTAATAATATTAAATGAACTTTCACAGATGCCAAAAGTAAAAGCTATAATGGCTTTTTCAGCCAGCATTAAATTGTTAATTAATTGATATACATTAGAAATAGTGTAACACATGCAGCATCAGCCATCTATTCTGAACAAACCTTTAAAATGTCACAGTCTCAGTGACTCATGCCAGTCAGACCCAGCTAGACTTGCATATATAGCGGCAGGAGCCTGCTTTAGGATGAGGGGAATAGCATCGGTTATATATGCCAGGGCTGTTTGTGCCTGCTATTTACATAAGTCCTGCTTTTACAGGACTGGAATTCACCATGGAAAATTGCAAAAGCTTTTAGAAGCCAGCATTCTGCTATAAAGAAGCTTGGTGGACATTTATGTGGTTTTGTGCATATTAGATGTTGTGTTGGCAACTTACAGAAAAGCAAGTTTGGGTGGATACAGAAAAGGAAGAGCTGTGAAGGTGTCCCAGGGTAAATACCTACAACACTGACAAAAAACACGTTCTTTTTCTTACTGAGAAGAGCAAGATTATTAGAGACTGGAACATGCCCAGGCAGTGAGAGGACCACACTGGCAGATCACTACAACAGAGTCTGTCCATACGTTCCTTGGCAAACGTGATGATACGGGGTTACTGCTGTAATCTCTCTGCTGTGGAGCAAGTACCCACATTTTTCCTGCAGAGACCATGTCAACAGCAGTCTTGTCTTCAAGATTTCTATTCCTATGCCTTGCATCCTCACTTCAGCCTACAAACCATGTCCATCTCCATTTGGCATCTTGGCCATGGGGGATAAGGGAGGTGGAAGTCGAGTAGGGCAGGAATTTGGCACAATGGAGATTCCAGGCAAGATGTGGTACAGAGTCTGGTTTGGCAAACACAGCTATAACAAAATCTTTCAGAAGAAAATAACTGCAAATGTACGAGCCCGCTGTGCATAAAAACTGTTTTCTTTCCCAAGTCATCTCATTATCTCATCATGCTGTTATCATGTCTTTACTCCCTCAACCTCAGAGAAAAATAAAGAAGGTGATTTAACATAATAGACATAACCTAAGAGTTTCTCCAAAAGGCTCAGCATCTAGTGCTAAAACTGTAAGGAAGGCCAAGTCCTACTGAACCGCTTAGGAACACTGTTTGGCTTGGTTGCCTGTCTTGTGGGTCTTTGCAGTGGAATTATATGGGATGGGCAGAACTGTAATTCATTTCAGATGAATCCTAATAAGTCTCAACTTGTTACTTCAGCTTCTATAATACCTTATTTAAAAAAATAAAATAAAATCGTGGGCTCTACTTAGAATGAACAGCAGAACAGATAAAGAAGTCAATGCTAAAAGACCTTCTGTTCTGCAAGGAACGTTTCGTTGAGTCAGGTGACTTACCCAGCTCCTTCAGCCATGCACAGCTAGACACACCAGATGTTCAATTAATCTCCATTTTCAAAAAGAGATATGTATTCCTGCTGATGGAAAAAAATCTGTAAATAATCCAAAGGTAATTCTGGAAAAAATGGTGGTTTATTTTTCCCCTTCAACCACTCACGAGAGCACTGATTTCCTTTCAGCACCGGCAATGCTTTTATCAGGATCACAGAGCTGTGGGTCCACTTTGGCTTCTGCCCAACAGATCAGGTGTAGCATCGGTCACACTGAAAGAACTGCTCACTATCATAATATCCGTATGCAGGAACAAACATTGCTGACTTGGACAACACAAATGAAATCTGCTGGAAAATGGAGCAGATTTCCTGCATGAAGGAAATGGATGCCACATTTAGAAACAACTGCTACTAGAACACTGCTGTTCGCTGTTTTTTTTACATGAATTCAAAAGTCTAAATACCATGTTTTTGGCTACTTTTCCTTTTTTTCCCCTCTTGTGCTGGAAAGCAACAGTGCCTATGCTCCCACACAACGCTGTCACTGGCTGTGAGGTACATGAAGCCATTAAGGGCTTCCTGGTATAAAGGCTACTCTCCAGCTGTGCCCTGCTGCGGTCACTGCAGCACCTCAAGCCCAGGCTTGGTGTGTGCTCAAGCGATGGTTTCTGCTGCTGAAGTTGTAGCCCTACCTTGAATCCAGTACTGATGGATATTCAGACCGGCATAATGAGGGTTTTCAAAAGATCCTGCCAGTTTGGGAGTAGTGAGTTATATCTGAGAAACTACTGCCCTGGGAGATTCCCTGCTATATCACAGAATCACAGAATGGTAGGGGTTGGAAGGGACCTCTGGGGATCATCTAGGCCAAACCCCCCTGCTGAAGCAGGGTCATCTACAGCAGGCTGCACAGGACCTTGTCCAGGCGGGTTTTGAATATATCCAGAGAAGGAGAATCCACAACCTCCCTGGGCAGCCTGTTCCAGTGCTCCGTCACCCTCAGAGGGAAGAAGTTCTTCCTCATGTTCAGACGGAACTTCCTGTGCTTCAGTTTGT